>PPYF01024576.1_pt1 | contig 129104 bp, 197 predicted proteins | sample 1559871 | NCBI WGS metagenome assembly PPYF01 (sample SAMN08240021, study PRJNA423297) | Human gut metagenome, whole genome shotgun sequencing project.
TCAGACAAACTTTTGTTTATCGTAGACATGTGCATAAGCACATCAAATAACGGTTCCACTGCAACAATATTCAGCCCATTCAATTTTACCCTGTAAAGTTTCATTTCATGTAACGTGTCACCGTTACGGATAACCCCTGTCGTAACCTCCGGATCCGAAGCAATTCCCGATGTCGGCGTGCCTTTTATTACCGCATAAGACGTTTTTTCAATTTCGGAACTATCATCTTTTTCATACCGGCGTACAATAATGTCATTTCGGTTCATTCCCTGCGAACCATTGTCGATATTTACATCTGTGTAATCATTTGCAGCAATCACATCTCTGCGTCCCTGAATCACATATGTCGCATCAAAAATGCGGATACTGTTATTTGTCAAGATTTGTGCTTCTGATTTTTTTCCCTCATCAAGTACATAGTCACCCGGGCCATACAGCCCTTGATTCGCAATACCTACCTGTTCCTCTGTTATATGTGGACCATCCGCAAATCCATCAAGTAATGTAGTGTCAATAAATGCTTTAGACATATTAATCTTCTCCCTTCAATTTGTATTCAATGCTCGTCCTGCCTGTTCCGGTTACAGATACAATTTTTCTCACAACCGGCGCTGTCATATAAATTCCAGTAACTCTTTCTCTTCCCCCTATGATATCCCCAAGTTCCAAATCCATATCAGACACCGATATCCTCAGCTGCTTATAATTCATTAAATCGAGAAATTTTTCTCGTGCGTCCTCTTCTAGTTCCTGTACCGTCTCGGCACTTGTATTTTCGTAGTACTGCTCTATCAAATCAATACCTGTATACTGTTGCTCCTTGCGTATGCTGCCATCTGGCCAAGCGTACAAATCAACTCTCTGTCTCTCCTGTAATTCTCCTTTTCCATAACAAATCAAGTGATTCACACCGTTCTGATAGTCTAGGATATTCAATTTTACACTGCCATCCTCACTCATTTCAATCGACTCAGAATAATCCATAATCTTTTTGGCTTCCAACAGCACATAACCTTTCCCGTTCGGCTCTCCAAGCTTATATTTAATTTCTAACCTGCCCCCAGCCTTTTCGAGTGCAGCCGAAAAGGCATCGAGCAACATACTCTGAAGCGGAACCTTATAATCAAGATTAATTCCGCTGTTTATATCAGACACCTGGAATATTTCAGATAGTCCAAGTTTACTTATGTATTGGTCAAGCACCGCGTTCGCTTCGCCTTTCAGAGTTATATAAGTATTACTTTCCGGATTGATTGCTCTCTGATTCAGGATTCCCCTCCAAGTTGGACCGGTAAGCTTCACGATATGATCTCCTGTAATCGGGTTAATGCTTCTAATCAGACCGCCATACTCAGTATCCACCGCATACACTCTACAATTTTTTTGATGCCTGTCGGGCTGAAAAAGTGCACTCGGGATTTTTATTTCAAAATCATCGTCTTGGCCAACAATAAACTCGGCGCCACAATGATTCAAGTATCCCTTATCTTGTCCATATTTATCCGTTACGATAAAATCCAACTCGGAGTCCCCCTTTCATTGAACAGAATAATATCGAACCCAAAAGCACCACTCCAGGACACAATGCTTCTTCCTGCAGGTATCTTCTGCCATATATCACTATCTGTATTTCTCGTGCTAAATATATCCTCTATAGACCCGTCGGCTTTTACTTTTATTATTTTCCTGTCTTTTGCATATCTCGTACTTGAATCAATCACTGCATATTCTCCCTCGTACAGCGTTGTTCTTAGCTCATATACGTGGTTCGCAATCCTGATAAGTGGATTGATGCATGGACCATAAATAATCATTTTAAAGCCACTTGCGACGTAATGGTCATTTTGGATATATTGCATATTTCTTACTTTCGCATATTCGTACGGATAATCAAATGGATATTCCAACCACGGAGACGTCTCTCCTCCCTGTGACTGCTTCAAAAATTGAAAATGTTGTTCTGTTATCCAATACGGATAATCGCTTTTTATCGTCAATTCATTCCCGATTCCATCCAAATCATTAACCCACCGAGACTTGCTCGTTCCAGTAATCCAGCACTTTAAATAGCTTTTTCCAACATACAATTTTCCCGGTGTGACATTTACGATATCTTTCTCCGCCACATTTTCCAACTGCTCAATAGCACTGCAAAGCTCTTCTTGATTTGCAGCACTGATATCAATGCTCAATGTTTTATCCGTTACCTTCCGTTCAAATTCCTGTATTCTATTATTTTCTTCAACGGCATCGTAATTGCCGTCAAAAATACTTCCGCCAACAATCCTATATGGGAGTTGGCAAAAATCTGCTTTTTCGTTTTGACTTCCTACATAATAAACATCATGCATCACTTCACATCCTTTACTAATCTACCAAATATCCGCTCATCACACTTAAACGCGACTTCTGAGCGTATCAGTGCATCTGCGACAGAATTTCCAAGTCTTACATAATCAATTGATGTACCGCCTTGTACATTTACATCCACACTGTCACTTCTAAGGCTTCCACTCATTGCAACCATTCCTTCGAGCCCTCCTAAAGACCTAAGTAAGTTTGCCTCTTCTTTCGTCAGCACCCATTCTCCCTCATCCAAAAATGCGGGAAAGAAATCGTTTGGCACGTAATCCATACCAATCTTAAGACGCGGAATTTTCGGTATATCAAAACCTTTGCCTCCTACCCCCGGAACCCAATCCGGAATTTTTATCTTATTCAGACCGCCAAGAAATCCGTTTATTCCATCGATGATAAAATTGAGCGGAGACTTAAAGATATTTCCAAGTCCTTCTACAATATTTTTAAAAATATCTTTCACATTTTGCCATGCTGATTTCCAGTCTCCTGTAAATACGTTTTTAACAAAATCAATAATATTCCTAAAAATATTTGTGATATTTCCGATGATATCTTTTGCTGTCTTTAGCATTCCATCCAGTGCCCCCGAAAAAGCCGGAACTAAAAGACCGGTAACAAGTGAAATAAAAGGACTAATCACATTATCCATTAAAAATAAAAACGCATCCATTAGTGGTTGCAGTGCTTGTTGTATCAAACTTAAAATCGGCGTCAGCAACTCAGAAAACAAATTAATCAAAGGACCTAATAAACTTGTCAGAATCGGTAAAACAGATTCAATCAATTCAGAGAGCACCGGTAGTAAAGCCTCTCCCAACGGAATTAAGAGAACTTCTACATTTCGCTTTAATTCCTCAAACATTGAACCCAAATCATCGTATTTTACATCTTTAATTTGATTCATTGCATCCGAAGTCGCATAAGCACCTTCCTCTATTTCCGCAAGTGCCGTCACAGCTTCAGGTCCCAAGTCTTCCCACATGGTTCCCATCAAATCTACACCTGCAGTATTTTGCGCAATTGGGTCTTCCATAGCTGCCAATGCATCTAAAGTCTCATTAAAGGCTTCTTTTGCTGTTTCTCCGCCAGTCGCAAATTTCTGAGCCATCTCATCTGCATTTAAACCGAGTAATTCAAATCCCTGTTTGGTCGTCTCCGACCCATCTACAACACGGATTGACATTTCCTTTACTGCATCGCCAACTTTGTCCAAATTAAATGCTCCGGATTCAGCACCCTTTTCAAAAATTGCAAACATATCTTCGGCACCTAGTCCCATCTTATCGAACTGTACAGAATATTCCGAAATACTGTCCAAAAGTTCCCCTGAATAATCAAGTCCGTTCTGTGCACCGGAAGCAATCAAATTCATAGCTTCTTCTCCGGTTACTCCAAAATTATCAACCATAGCCTTAGCAGCCCTAGTCGATTCCGGTATGTCGTATCCAAAAGTATCTCTTAAAGCAAATGCCGATTCTGTCACGTTCTGGAGACTTGCGTCATCCATATCCCCTAGCTGCTTTGTGACATCTGCCATAGCCTGTCCGATATCTGAGAAATTCTCACCGTAATTATTTGCATAAATATCTTCCATCACGGCTTGATAACGCTCTGTCTCTTCGGTACTTTTCCCAGTAATTGCAATAAAATCATTCATTGCACCGCTAATATCATTTGCAGTCCCCACCGCTAAAGCACCAACACCAACAGCGGCGGCTCCTACACCAATTGCGGCAGCTGCGGACCCTGACAGACCGGATGTAAGTTCTCCTACTTTTCCAACGAGCGGAATTGATTCATTTGCTGCATCAGAAAAAGCAGATTTCAGACTTCCACCTACATTTCCAAGTGCATCTCCCATCTTATTTCCTACTTTTTCTGCTGTATCTCCAAGTCCTTCAATACTATTTTCTGCATCTGATACATCTGCGTTCACATCAACATCAATATTTTTATCTCTGCTTACTTCCTTTATCTTGTTTTCAGCAGCGGAAGTATCCGCTTTTACATCTACCGTGATACCTTTTTCTTTAATATCGATATCCATTGCTTTTTCTGCATCTTTTCCCGCCTCAATCCAAGCTTCTGCAATTTTTTCAGTTGCTTGTTCTGTATTTTTTATATTTTTATTTGATTCTTCTTTTAATTTTTCGGTTTTTTGCTCTTCAATCTTGACTGTTTCATCGGCGCTATTCTTAACTGCTTTTTCAACTTTCTTGTTCGCTTCATTTATATCCGATTCAAGCTTACTGTCGTCTGCTCGAAGTTCGTATGTTACATCACCTTTTGCCAATTTTTACCACCAACCTTACCTCGCCGGCACAATGGCACAAAATGGCGTTATATCCTTATCTCAAATTCTTTTCTACACTTTTTGTTTTTGCATTTAAAAAAGAGCCCTCTACTCACAGCTCCATCCACGTAAAATATATTTTGTTCATGTCCACAGCACGGACACCTTACTTTTTTAACCTTTTTACCATCTGCAATCAATGTTTCGCCATCCCTTCCAACGTAGAAAACAGCAGATCAAGACCACTCTGCCCACCTCCGCCTCGCACCGGAAGTGCGTAGTAAGATTTCAGTTCTTGTATTTCCTGTATCTGCTTTTGATTTTTTCCGTTAAACTGTGGAATCTCCATCTCACGAATGTGCATCACCTGTTTTATTTTCGTATCTGCCCCTAATCCGTTGAATAGCCATAAGAATTTTCTCCACGGAAGCTTTCCCTGCTGTTCAATCAGGTCAATACCATATTCCTGCATAAAGGATGCATAAATGTAATCGCCGTCTTCCTCAAAATCCAGCACTGGAAGCGCTGTTTTTTTCATCTGCGGGCGTTTTTTTACATTGATGCATTTCTTATAAATTTCCTCTAAAAGAGATACTTTTTCTGCAGGAGTATATTTTTTCAAATTCCAGTTATTTTTCACTAGCATTTTCAATGCACAATTGATTTTTTCGAAATCCGTCAACTCTGACTCTCTGTACAAATTCTGTATTTCGAGCACGACATCAAACGCCGGATTTACAACAAGTTTTCCTTTGCTTGTGCGTATCAAATTATTTTGCACTTCTGTTAAGATATTCACTTTCTCCACCCTTTTAAAATTGAACGTCTTTGTTTTCGGTTATACTTATCAAGTATTTCTTTCTTATTTTCTTGCGTGATTCGTCTTAAATCCGGAATAACAACAGTTGTAATAAACGGCGCCACTTCGGAAATCATGTCACTATACCGCCCATTGTAGAAATTCAAGATAGTCTTTGTATCGTCCACACCAAATACTGCCTCTATCAAGTCTACAGATGCCCGTCCAAGCAGCTCATACGCTTTTCCAAGCTCTTCGTTTCCACTCAGACTTCCTTCTTGTATATTTGTTTCAATACTAGATGTTTCACTCTGCGCTCTAACGAGTGCAATATATTTCTGATTTAATTTTTCAATGATGCTCCCTGGATCCAGTGCAACCGACAATCTATGTACAACATTTCCTTTTTCATCCACTAGCTCAAAATCTTGTGTATATGCTGCTTTTCTTCTCGCTTGATATGACATCGTTCCATTCTCCTCTCAAAATAAAAAGAGTGGCGCTCTGCCACCCTTATTCCGTAGTTCCAATAACAGGTCTGCCATTGCCATGAATCGTAACCGTCAAGGCATTTACCGCTCCGGCGTCTCCATATGCCGGTGTAATGTTCGCCAATGTGATTGGCCAAATGATTACTTTCTTACCTTTCTGCAATTTCAAATGGCTCTTCCTTGCATTTCCAAGTTCAAACATCACTTTGTCGCTCAGAATATAGTCGCATGCTTTATCGCCAGGTTTCACAGTTCCTGTCAGGGTAAGTGTCAGCTGCGCTCCAATTACCTCTGTGCTTCCCCATCCCTTATCAGCGTAATAAGTAGCCTGATGCAATGCCTCATTCAGAGACTGGCTCATATTCGTAGTCAATGCCGAAAGCGATGCCCACTGCGGCGATGGCGAACTACTTTCTGCAATATTCAAAAATGCCTCTGTCTCGTAGTTAATCTCCGGAGTGATTGTGTTGTTTGGGAGTTCCGGCTCCGCAAATCTCTGTAAATCTAATCTTTTCACTTTAACTGCCTCCTTAATAAAATATTTTACAATTCAGGATGCACGAGAAATTATAGACTCCATCCTCGTCACGTCCTATTTTATTTGGTTCTTTTGCTATTTCCGTATCCAGCCAAGCGAATGTTTTCCCCTTTGGATACGATTTTAATCGCTGTAAGTAGTTGCAAATACTACACAGCTGTTCCAATCCGGCTTTTTGGTCTTTGTTTCTGCACAAAAAAAGCACCGGAAGTGTTTTCTCCGTGCTCTTGTCATAATACATTTCGCTGCCAAAGCCTTCCCCTAATTCGGCGTAGATGCCGCCATTTGGGTTTAATTCTTTCAAAGATATTGTTGTCCCGAGACTACAATGCTTCTCAGCTGTCTCGACTAATAAATCAAGTAATTCAGTCTGTGGCGTCATTTTCGCATCTCCCTCCTTATCGCTGCCTGGTATACCTTTTTCCATTCTTCTCCGTGCACTTCTTTTGCATATTTTGCCCATTCTTCACGAGCAAGGGCAGATGTAAATGTAAGTTTCTCAGGTCCATAAGTGCGATTTCCGGCATTTCCGTACATGACATCGCCATGCCAAAGATACTGCGCATAAGGAGTAGACCACCGCATTGCAAACTTTCCGTCTGTTGCTGTTTTGTCGCTATTTGTCAAACCGCTGTTTTCCAATGTGTGTTGGTCTTTTGGTACGTACTGCCCTACATCCTGCAACGCTTGATTCGCCATAATTGTCAGCGCTTGATTTGACGCCGCTTTCATAAGAGCCACGGCTTTCACTTTGTCAAACGTCACTCGTGTATTGATTTTAGCCATGTTTCACCAGCCCCAGTTCCCAGTGATGTAACTTCCGCCCATCATACAAAGGTTCACAGATTTTGACTTTAAACCTCTCCCCATTAAAAATGATAATGTCATCTGCTTTAAATTCCAAAGCCCTCGGACGGCTGTTTTTACAATCATAAAACATTGTTGCCGCAAGCTGTATCTCCGCATTATTCTTGTCGCGGATAATCTTGCCGGATGGCTCAAGCCGTACAAATTCAACTGTCCGCTGATTTGTTAAACTTTCCGCGCCCCACCGGCCACTCTCTTTCAACTTCGCATGTGTAACAGTGTGGATTAACAAACTTTTTGGTATTGCTCTAATAGCAACCACCCCCTCTGTATAAAAGCCCGGTAGGAGCTAATATACGTACAGCTCTCGGCGCGTATACGGTCTGCTCTGTGCTTCCATTTACGCCGGATGCCTTGGTGTAATTAAATTTCCCAAGACCGGCACTCTGTAAATCAGTACCATTGTCCATATCAGCTCCACCATTTGCATCTAAATACTCGATTTGTGCACAAACAGCGTTTTTTACTCGCTCCTGCACAGATTCATCCATGACTAAAAATGTTACCGGATTCAGCCTGTATCTCGTAATCTCCTCAATTATTTCCTCAGCACGCTCGCAAAGCGAGGAGAAGTCGGTATTGTCTACCGGCTCCCCTTTGAAAATGCTTTCATAATATTCTTTATCAACGTACGGCATTAGACCGCCTCCTCACTACGCTGCTTTTTTTTTGACTGTTACAGTCTCAGGCCTTGAAACCGTCATTCCATACACGCGGCGTCCTTGTACAGCAGATGCTCCGATATGCTTTCCATCCTTAAGATCATTCACTGTAACCGGTACCATCCACTCGTCAACGAAGTGACAGAATACATTGTTTCCAATCACATATTCCACATTTGCAGAATCCGGAATATTATTGGTCTCATAGACATTTAGCCCGTTAATTTTTCCGACACGTCCATTCTGCACCACATTGTCCCCTAGTTCAGAAGCTTTTATAAACTCCGGAGACTTCAACATTGTCGCATACGTTTCGTTTGTCACTGCCAGCCACATCTCTGTCGGGTTCAAACCTTTTTTCTTCAATGCTGCGACTTCGTCCACAATAGATTCATAAATGGTGTCTTTTGTAAGAGCTGTCGTGTTTTTAGATGCAGTGCCTTTTGTCGTAAGCAGCGTAATCAAATCTGTATCCAAAGAAATACCCATTGCGTATCCTGCAGAATCCAATCGGTCTGCAATCAAGTTGTCCGGAACAGATGCAGCATCGTATCCGTCAACCAGCTCATTCACGTACTTATCTTTGTCGATTGCAAGCGTCTGATAAGTCGTTGTTCCTGTTTTTAATTCGCCGCCGGCTGCCTTGTCGTACGTACCGACAACCACCTCTGTATCTCTTACGGGGATTTTTACTGCGCCTGCAGTTGGGTTTCCTTCGTACTTTCTGTTAAATAAACTTACAAAAATTGCAGTCTTTCTCAATTTCGCAAGCACAAGGCTGGAATATCTCTCCTGCGCCGTATGTCCTGCAAACATCTGTAAATCCAGGCGTAACTTTAACGCCTTATATTCTTTGTTTCTCATAATCAAATAAACCTCCTACTATTTCAAATCCGGGTTCAGTTCGTAGAATCTCTTTTCCACACCGGACATTTTTTTCGGTGCATGTCCATTCTGTCTCTGTCCCCATGATTTGCCTTTTGTTTCATCCTCATCCTCGTACGAATCCGCAGAACCCTTTTTGAACTGAGGATATTTCTTCACTACTTTTTCAATTGCATCTTCGAGATCAAGGTCTTCATCCGCTGCCATATACGACCTAGCCAACGCCGCAACATCATCTACAGCATCTTTGGACACACCAGCTTCAAAGCATGCGCATTTAACTTCCAAACTACTTGCCTTTGCTTCAGCTTCTTTTCTCGCCTTAACATCTTCGTTTTCGTCTGCTCCGTCTGAACCTTTATCCTTGTTTTTCTGCTCTTTTATTTTTGCTGCACGTTCCGCTTTTGAGCGCTCTTTTGCAATCGTACGTGCTACCGCCTTATCAAGATCAGCCTGTGTATACTTCGGCTCATCTTCCCCGTCTTCGTCCGACTCATCATCGTCCTGGTCGTCACCATCCCCGGAATCGTCTCCGGCATCATCATCTCCAGCGAAAAGCTGCAGATCTAACTTTGAAAAATACATGTTTCTCATATTCATAAATTTAGGCATATGCTACCTCCCGTTTAACGTCCGCCGACTTATTCTCATGCAGAGTTTAAAGACATCCAGCACATTTTGGTCTATTTATGAGATACTTACGCACTGACTGCCGTAAGACTCTTCAATCTCACTTATGCCAATAAAAAAAGAATCTACCAGCAATCTTCCTCTGCTTGATAAATTCTCATATTTTATGTTCACGTGACCGTCTGATACATTGTATTCAATTTTGTCCGATGTCAACGCCTGTATACTCCTAATCAAGTTCCAAACAAGCATAGATACGGAGGCGCAAACAATATCTTTCCCTTTCTCAGCATATCCTGCATGACCGTCTACCGTGATTTCTGTGTTGGTTACTTTTACCGCAATCAATCTACATCACCCTTTTCACAAGTACTAAATAGTTCCTTATTATCTCTGTACAACATATACAGTGCATTTCCAAGTTTCTCAACCTGTTTTTCCTTTAATTCAATGCTGTACATCTCATCCAACGCATGAATAATTTCATGCATTAGTGTCGCCTTCTTTGATTCTTCGCCTGCATCCGCATTTAACAGGATAACCTGCGACAGATACTGTATCTGTCCGTATAAATCCCCTTGCTCGTCATGGATATTTGGCTGCTCATGTACCTCATATTCTTTATAAAGTATTTTTACTTTCTGTGGAATGTTCATGGTTAAATCCTTTCTGTCTTTTTCGTAAGGTCACGAAAATGATATTTAAAGGTGTCGAAATCGACACCTTATAGCCGGAGAAACCTACTCAGCGTCACCTCTCGCCTTTCGGTTTATAGATTTCCGGACTTTTACTACAATCAAATACATCACCCCTACTTTACTGTTCCGGTCATTCCCTGCCAGTGGGAGATATTGGATCACCGCCTTTCTATGTATATCCTCTTGCTGTCAAATACAAGTACGTCTCCGACTTTTGCAATCTGATCACCTATCTTCACCCCTCTCAATTTTGATATTTCATCATCTATGTGATAGACAATATTTTACCGATTTATAATCAACGCGGTCAGCTAGCCAATTTGGCGCCAGCATATCCGCATCTTTGGTTATTTTATAGCGTTGTATTTTCAATCCGCAAACACCCAGTCTTCTGCCAGCATATCTGCTTGGGATGCAAGCCACCCCATCTGTACACCACTGGTTCCCACAAAAGCAATTGCCATATTTCCGATTGCTTCATGTTTGCAATTAATAACTTCATCTTCAAAAATATACGAAATGTCTGTTGTAAGCTGGATATACTGTTTCTTTCCATTCCAACCTTTTCGAGCTACCTTTAATCCTCGTTTCACATATTTAATTGCTTCTCCAAAAGAAAAAGTCACTTCTCCACCGAGTGCCGGACAATTCTTTCCGTTCGCCGGAATCCATTCATCCGAAAGAATGTTCTGCAACGTATATTCAACTCTTTGTGTTTCTCGGATATCTAATCTCTGATCGTCTTTCGTACGCATGATAATCGTCTGCTTATCATCATCCCAGCACCAATATCCTCCCCATGAAGGCAGTTTCATCGGGATTCCTCTCTTCATCTCTTTTAATGCTTCTGTAAATTTCATTACTTTTCACCTTTCCTTTCTTAAAAAATGGGTATAAAAATACCACAGATCTTTTCGACCTGTGGTATTAGTAATTATGCCATTTACACTTTTTACAAATTTTTTCCCATTCAGATTTCTTTTTAAACCTTTCAGGTACACTGTCTTTCTTCAACATTCCGTCAACAGCGTCTGAATTTTCTATGCAATCGATATTTTCAATTTTTTCATCCACCAACGGACACATTACATAATCAGGACCGTTCACGTCTTAACACCTCCATCGCTTTTCTTGTAGCATCGTCATATTGTTCTTTCTTAAATGCCGTTCTTATATGTCTTTTCTCATTATCCACATAAGCAGCACCATCATCACTAAAATAATTAGTATATTTTCCATTCCATTTTGTCACAGAAAATCTTGCGTTTTCAATATACTCTTTCGCTTCTTTTTCCGTTACCTCATGTTGTCTTTCTCCATTAATATGCGTATCATCAAAGGATAACTCTTTTGTATCCGGAATATTAGGATTTAGATTTATCTCTCCTCTCATCCCTGCTTCTTTCATCTCTGATATTATCTTATCATTTTTCGCTTTTTCTGCAAGCTCTTTCTGATATTTTTTATTTGCACCAACAGCTTCCGCTGATATTCTCTTATCAAACCCAACTACCTGTTCGCGGTCTCTTCTGCGATGCAAATTCTTATGTTCGTCAACGTAACTCTTCAGCTGCGCTTCTTTTGTTTTCAGCTTGACAGAAGCTTCCTTAAACGCCTCCTTATCTCCAAGCTCATCATACAACATACACTCCCTCTTCTGCTTCCTAACATTACGTTCCAGCGCTCTTTGTACCTGTGTCTGCTTATATAACCGATTATTCGCATCTAAATCGTCTGTCGGAAAATATCGTTGTATATTTACTCCCGGAATAAAAGGATATTTATGATGTCCACAATTAATGCCGAGAATTCCATCCGGTTCACCATAACTGGAAGAGTTCCACGGGTAGTATCTAATCTTTCGACCATTCAAATCCTCTGTATTTCCACTTGTGTTGTCCAAAGAAAAGATTTTCCCTTGGTCTTTTGCGCATTTAGGACGAGCACCGGAATGTCTGTCTATCTGAATCAGATTTACTCCCATATCTTCACATCTAGCAGTCTGCACTTCATTTGCCACACTTCCTGCGGTTGTTCGCATGCACATATTTATGTACGCTTCCGGTGTCCAATTCCTCCCGCTTTTATCCACAAAACCAGTAATGCCTTTATCATTAAACTGCCGAATTGTCTTTCGAAGAGCCTGTTGTCTCGACTCGGCACCTGTAATAACAGCAGCAGTATTGTTATTCATAATTTTTAACGCTTCTTCTGCCGTATTCTGAAGCAAATTCTTAAAAGCCTCCTGTGCCTTATGCAACATCGTTGTATTTGTCAAGTTTAACGAATCTTTCGCCTGCTTCTGCAAGTTCTTCATAACCCGTTTCACATTCTTGCTTTTATCAGCTTCAACAACCGAATCAATCAGTCCCTGCCTTGCTATATACCGAAAACCAGGTTCCGTCATTTTAACTGCCTCTTCTGCCGCTTCATTCAGCATTCGTTCCGCCGCCGTCTGACTGATACCGGACATCTGAGCAATAATCTTGATATTTTCCTTGTTGAGTTTTCCAATCTCTGCCAGTTTCTGCATCAGCCACCTATCAGTGTCAATCGGCTTATCCCAGTCTCGAAGATGTCGGGCGATATTCTGCATTAGCTGTGCTTCCAAATCTATGTATACACTATCTATCGTCTCCGCCGCCTGCTGGTTCTTCAACAGATTCATCTTCTACCTCACTTCCATCCTGATTCGGCTCTTTGTCTTCCTCAGATTTTTCATCTGCGTCCATATCTGTCCAGTCCACATCTTGCCCAATGATTTGATTCTCTCCTGCAATCCTCTCCAACTCTTTCTCAGCTTCCTTTTCATCACATTTGTTAATCTCCATGATTGCAGTAATCTTTGACCTGAGCCCCGACTGCACAAGCTTGATATTCTTGTCAATCGTTGTGTTTGTGTCCTCGATGATAGAGTCATCAAAATCCACAGTAGCATCAACCGCGTTCCCTGTATCCAAAAATGCAACAGCAGCAACCATATTTACAAGCGCCGTGTTGATTACAATCGCATTCTTCTGTCTGTTTTGATACAAGTCCGACTTATCAGAAATGACCTCTGTCGCTGTCTTAACTCCGGAAGAATCAAATTGATAACGCCCGGTGCCAAGTCCAGTCTTTAAACTCAAAATATCAAGACTTCGCTGGATTCCCAGCTCATGTTCCTGTGATCTGATTGTCATATCCACTTCCGTAAGCTTCAGATTACTTTCTCTGTCTCCCGGCATCTGATAGTACACAGTATCTGATGAATCAAACACAGGAGATGAGACTCCGTCTTGTTGCATCTGCATCTTTGCGGCAGATATCGGCACAAGAATACGTTTTCTGCCTAAGACAAACTCATTTACATATGAATCATAAATCAAATCGCACCCCTTGAGCTGATTTATACTGTTTGCATAAACAGATATCCCTAGAGGGCTGTCCAAATCAATGTTATTGCAAATGTTCGGCACAATAATTTGAAACAGAGGCTTTTCATATCCGGTAGAAATCAATGGAAGAACTCCCTCAGGCGGTTCAAGCTCTTTGCTCTCTTTTCGGTCAATATATTTGTTTTCGATGTAGTACAGCTCTTCATCTTCTCCGTCTTCCGGATTTCCTTTTCTGTGTATCTGCAAATAAATTACTTCTCTGCCGTCTATTACCCGGATAGAACCAAAGGCACACTCTGTAACATCTCCATTATCCCAGCTAAGTGGATATATCATATCAGCACGGATGTAATCGATAATGACATCCTCCTCGTCTAAATACTCCACGAATGCTCCTGTTCCGAGCGCAAATGCAATCTCTATCAACTGATTCGCCCGGACAATAAAATTATTATTGCTTAAGATCTCCTGTAAGCGCTCTTCATAGCTTCCTGCTTTAATTGCCACTTTCTCATTCAATAGTAAATTCGCCCAGTCTTCACAGACTTTCTTTGCCATTCCCATCGTGTAACGCTTATGCTCTGTTGTCACAGAGCCGTTAAAAACCTTATATTTGTGAAACTTCTCCACATCGCCCTGATACCATTCGAGCCATTCATCAATATGGCTATAGGTTTCATCTGATGCCGTATTATACTTGTTTTCTGCCAAATACTGGCGTATTTCATTACTCATGTTCTACACTCCTATGCTGCAATATACAGGATATCTCCCTGTACACTCTCTGTGCTGTATTCTGTACTGTCCAAACTGTCCACGTTCATAAGTCCATCATCAAGCCGCACGTCCATGTTCTTTTTCTTATCATCGTAGCAAGCATTCTCAAATGCACTTATGATATGCGTACAATGCTTCATTATCTTCCACCGATTCTGCGCAATCAGACTGTTATAAAATGCGATTCGGTCGTTGATAGAGCCCTTGATTGCATTCTTAATCTCAATACCGACATGTGCCTGTACACACGCCATTTCCAATCCGGCAATCAGTGTTTGTTCAGCGCTATCGCAATATGCTTCATACACTTTATATTTCTGCTTTGCACGCCTCACAAAGTCTATAAAATCATCTTGCAGTTGTTTTGGATTGATGCGCTTCTTGCAGTAATACTCGTCCAATACAACCACCTGTTTATAACCTCTCGTGAATCCTGTCAAAGTAAAAGAATGAGCCGACTTCGTACCACCGAAATCGACCCCGATTGTTGCATATATAATCTCATTTTCTTTTAGCCAGTTCTCGTCTATCAGGTATTGATTTACATTATCCGCGAACTGCTGGTAAATAAGTCCGTCAGCCGCCACCCATAAGCCGAGGATAAAACGCTTGTAGAATACGCTTCCCGGACTCCATGACCGCTTGTATGCTTCCTTACGCTGCGCGGATAGTGTCAAGTTGTCGTCCATCATAAAGCGCAGCCTATAGACTTTTTTCTCTTTTGCTTTATTGATAAACTCCTCATTGATATAAGCGTGAGGTCCTTCCGGGTTGCAGTTCATCCATACTTTCCAACCATCAACCGAACATCGTCCAATCATTTGGTCAATAAAACTCTGCGGGAACAATGCTGCTTCATCTGCGTATGCTCCAGCGGCCGTAAGTCCTTGTAATGCATCCTGACTCGCCTCTGTATTTGCTCCATACAGGTAATAGGTGTTACTCCCTATCTCTATCCTTGCATCTGTTCCTGATCTGATATATGTATAAGACCACCCCCATGCCTCCAATATCTGTTGCATAGGACGGACAACATTCTTTTTTAGCGCCCCCATTGTTTTTCCGGCAAGAATAAATGATTGCCCCGAAAACATTTCTTGCGACCATGTAAGAAATCCAATGATACACGCTATCGTCTTTCCGGAACGAATAGAACCATCCGCAATAACAAAATCATTTTGTGATGACGTAATCCCCGGTCTCCACCAGTGCATTAATCTCTGTTGTTGCTTGGAGAACGGTTTGAATTTAAAACTAGCTGGTCTCTTCTGTTTCTTCGCCATCAGCTTCATCCTCCTCGCCTTCATCTTCCGAAAATAAATCATATAAATCTTCTTCTGTCGGTCTCATCGCTTTCAAGAAGCTCTGTATATTTTCGTCTGATGTATCTGCATCTCCAATTTCCATGTCGCGTGCCCTTTTTGCACGTTCTGTCCTGATTTTCTGTTCTTCCAAATCAGCCTCTGTTTTATCCGTCTGTCCCACAACTTTCATGATAGCATTATAAGCTTTCACATCCCCCATCGCCGCCTGATTGATAATTGCCATTGTAATTATTTCTTCGTAGGTGCTTTCTCCTCCGTCTGCAATTAACACATCAGATAGTCCATCAACGTGCGCCTGCATAGTCAAGCACCTATTCATTGTATCTCTCATAGCTGCTTTTCTTCTTCTCGCTTTCCCCGACTCGATGCCAGCAATTCTTGCTAATTCTCGGCGTTCACTCGGAGTTCGATTGTTATTTGCATCTTTTATGTTTTCATAATTCGCCACGTCACCACCTTCCAATCTATCAATTTACTATCTCTGGATACAGCAGGACTTGAACCTGCGACCTTCCGCTTATGAGGCGGCGGCTCTTGCCGACTGAGCTATGTATCCGTATTTGGGCATCAAAAAAGACGCCCTAATGGACGCCTTAACTTAATTTTCATATTGTTTTTTTATATATTCCATAATTTCGTCTTTATTTTTCAACTCCGAATTCTGAACAAAAGATAATAAATTTCCCTTTATATCTTCTAAACTGAATCCATAGATATTCATTAATGTCGTAAATATAAAATCTATTTTTATTTCATTTACAACATTATAAATGGTTTTATCCTTATTAATAATTTCCGCATAAATCTTTTTGATTTTATATAAATCTATGCAATTTTTTATCAATGCTACCGTATAAAATATTATAAAAACTACATGGTAAATTTCAATAGTAGTTATAACCCAAAAAGCCACCTCATTTACTAAAAACCTATTACTAGAAAAAGTCATATATATTAATATTATCCCTGTACATTGCACTGCAATATTTATAGCAAGAAAAATATAACTTGATAAAATATATTCTATTGTTCCAGTTCCATTAATTTCATCTATTTTTTTAATCTCGTTATTACTAAATAAACTAACAATAATGGCAACCCCGCTTAATGAAAATCCCAACATTCCAAACATGGCTCCCAAAATACAAAGCATTAAATCTGGTAAGGTATTTTCAAAAGTTTCAAAATCCGTATACAACTTTAACCAACAGAAGTACATAATAAAAATTATTGTAATAAGGATTGATACTTTAACTTCCCACTCTCTTATATCAATCAAATCATAAATTCTATTTCTCTTTTTCACACCCATCATTCCTTTTCATTTTCTGAAATACTTGTGGCTATCCTTCTTTTTATTATTTCTTCACATGCAGATTTAAATTCTACTATTCGATTAATACTTTTCTTGACTGGTGCTTTGTCTGCTGTACTATGTACAACTCCATCTCTTCCAACAGCCTCTACCTTTACATATCCATTTTGAGTTGCAATTCTTGATGAAATACTTTTCTGCAAATTATCTACAGACGCGATTTGTTCTTGTATAATTTGAGCATTTATATTTAATCCCAATTTATTTGATGAAGTTAAAATAACACTTTTTGTCGACAAATTTGCATCTTCGAACTCTTGCAACTGTCCCTTTCCATTTTTTTCAATAGATTTTAAAATACTCTCATTAGGATTAGCCGGTTGAAAAGAGAATGTTAATTTTTGAATACTTTTAATCTTGCGTAACTCATCTTCTATTTCGGAAATGTTCAAACCATTTACATATCTATTCACTGAAAACTCATAATCATATCCCTTTTCTGTCACGCACTTATTAATTAATTTTGCAAAAATATCTAAAAATTTTTTGTGACCAAATCTCTTTGTGGTATTATATCCAACAATTTCATTAAAAACATCAAAATAAAATGTGATTCCATCCGTATTGGAAACCGCTTTAGTCTCCAGCTCATTAGTTGCAGAATTAAGCTCCTTATAATACAATTTTGATTTTTTATAAAGTGTTCCATACAAATATGTATCTGTTTTTTCTTTTAAACTCACGTGATAATCTATAACATCACTATAAACTTCTCCATCATTTCCGATATAGGAATATTCCTCTTGCAATTCTAATCCATCATAAAAACTGATCAACGTATTTATTAGCAAATCTCGTATATTAATCTTACCAGAATACACATCATAAATATGCTCAGATTTCAAATTCACTTTACCAAAATACACCGTAATTCCCATACTATTTCCTCCACACACTTACATAAACAAAACCCTATAAACATAATACAAGATTTTTCATCATCATTCAACATGGTGTGACATTTATTTCACGTATGAAGTAAATTCATCATAGAACATTTGTTCTATTTTGTCTATTGACAAAATCCACAAAAAAGACACCTCACAATCTCTGCAAGGCGTCTCTCTCAATGTATGTGTGTTTTGGGAAGAAAAGTCAAATTTAATTATAACTTTTCTAGAATAATTATAACATATCTAAAATGTTAATTGTGTTAATCTTTCAAGTATTCACTTGTTATTTGCGAAATTCTTCCTCTGCTATATCCAATGATGTCTGCAACCTCTCTCTGCTTCTTCCCATCCACGTACAGCAATTCAAAAATCTCCTTAATCTCAATATCTTTTATCCCTGCAAGGAATTCCTCCACCTCTTGAATCTCTGCTACTACCTGCAGGCGTTCCGCTTCTTTCTCTCTGATCTGCTTATTTATCCGGTCATTCTCATCTGGGTCATACATCTGCACCGAGGTTCTAACTTCCGTATACGGAAAGTCTTTACTGGATCCAGTTACTTTTCCCATCACTGTGCCAACTTCTTTCCCACAAAGTTCTTCTATCCTCGCATCAATTCTTTTAAGTCTTGCTTTGTTCGGTATGTACTTTTTCAGTTTTAACTTGTCCACCAGCACCACCTCCCTTAAGTCTTGCCTCGTAAAATTCTGCCACACTGGCATACTCTGCTACAGCTTTCTTCTTCCGTCCATATGCATGATATGCTTCGTGCTGCATCTGACGTTTTGCACTCTCCGACGGTCCTTGCTTTATAATATCATCAAAGGTATTTTCCTCATCCAGCTTTGCTTGCTTCCGTGTTCTTCCATAGCTCAAATTATCACTTCCCTTCAAATTTTAAATTTTTTCTAAAAATAGCGTTAGTTTTCCTCGACTTATGTGTATATATAGTAGAGGAGCCTATAATACTGTGAGGTCGGGGCAACGGCACTTAAGACCGTGCTCCGCTGTCCTCTTTAAATGCTTTGTTCCGTCGTATATATGCATACAAATCTTCAATACCCTGCTTATATCCATCACAATATACTTTTGCTTTTTCTATATCTCTGTTGCATCTCATTTCTGCATCACTTTGCATTTTATTTACAATGTTTTCCAGTTCATTCATCTTCTCCTACTCCACTTTCATAAATCTGCTCATAATATGTTCTGTTGCCTGATGCCGTTATATCTTTCTTAGGCCTGTACGGTTCCGGAAGTGGACGCCAGGCGACAATCTCTTTATCTCCAGCTTTTACAAACTCATTATGAATATTGCTGTAAATATACCATTGCTTATCCATAACTCTGTAAAACCCCCATGTAACAGCTCCGTATGGTGTTGTTACAATCATTTCAGGATAGTATTTTCCTGTAGTTTCTTCCGGCAATCCGTCCTCTACCGGAATCCAACCGTCATTTACATCGTCCATATGTGAACGAATGATTTTCAGAACATCCTCAACCGCAATTAACGGTTTTGAATATGATGAAAATTGGATATTACCACGTTCTTCTAACTCTTCAAAAATCTTTTCTAATACGTTCATCAGATTGCTCTTTTCTCTTTCAGCCATCACTCCACCTCCAACAGCTCCGGATTATCAAAAATATTGCCATGATTAATCATCTGTGTTGTATAACTCCCAAAGCACTCACATATAATCTCATCAAACCTCTCATTATTCTTTAAAACCCAACAAGCATCTTTTTCACAATACTTTACGACTCCAAAATAATCGTCTTCCGGCTCATCGTAAGAGTATGCATTAATGCTTATAATATCATTCTCCCAAATCTTCTTACCGTTCTTGTCTGTAAGCCCTGTGAATTGGCAGATGGTGTCTGGAATAACTTCTACAAGATCATAATCTTCAATCACTCCATTGCGTTCATCAAATATATATCCAATGTATTTTTGATTTTCGTTTCTTTCATTCGTAATAAGATTCCCTTCCACCCATTCGCCGTTATCCAACCTCTTCGCTTTAAAAAGTATTTCTCTATTCATCTCATTCTTCCTTTCCCAAAATGTACTCCAAATCATCTCCGATTTTATTGCACATAACTACTTTCCAGCCATCGTGCAATAATTTATCTAGTTCTCCATATCTGCTTGAATCTCTCCAATATCCATTTGGTGTTGGTGCTGTTCTTACTACTTTCTGCATATCTTTCCTCCTACATCTTCCTCTCTAAAAACTCCGCTGCGTCTTCAAATCCATGTTCTTTCAGTTCCGCCAAAACATGGCTAATATCCGCCATTTTGTACTTTGCATTCCCTTTGTCATGCGATTCCTGGCAGACTGCAATCCTCGCAACGTCTAAGCCTAAATCATATTTCTCATTAAGATAAACTGCATAATCTTCTAATGTCGTGTAGTGACCGCCAAGCCAGTCCAAATTAAGTGATGCATTGGTTGCTTTCTGAAATTCTTCCCGAAACTTGTGTAATCTCTGCTTTCCAAATCCAAATTCATCGTGCAATACCATTCCTGTCACACAAGTCATTGTCGCGTGCAGGTTAGCGGATAACTGCTCCCAAAATTCGTCAATTTGCTTGTCCGTATATGCAAGTGGGCTTTTAATAACTCCACGCTTTTTAATCTCTTTCTCTAAATAGTCAACCCCGTGCTCTTTCGACACATTTAACGCATAGAGCATACCTTGCATTCGGGATTCGTATTCTTTATCTCGTTTTGCCATTTCCTCTCCTCTTCCGTATCTCTACAATCTTTCTAAATCGCTCCATGTCAGTCATATTCCGGCTATTTTGATTTACCATGCAGCATACCTCTGTCCATTCTGCTGCAAATTTCTCATAGTCTTCGAGGGAATCGAATCCGTTTTTAATCAATTCTGTGTGTATCATCCTAATCTCCCAAGCATTTCCGCTTTCTTCTGCTCTGCCAGCAACTCTCTTACAGATTCCTCCGGAAATTCCACTTCGTAACAATTCTCTTTTAGCCTGCTTATGATCCGCTCGTCATATTTACTCTCGCAAAGCTTCTCATTGCTGGTAAAAATCGTCACTTTCCGCCGCACATAACGCTCATTCAAAATTTGATAAAATTTCTCATTCACCCAATCCGAAATCTTCTCGGCTCCGAAATCATCAACAACCAAAATTTCTGTAAGGCATAACTGGTCAATCAGTCTGCTCTCGGTGTATTCGTTCCCCTCATGCCATGTATCCTTTATCTCTTTCAGGATCGCAGAAGATACAGCAAACTTTACCTGTTTCCCTCTTGCAATCAATTCATTTGCGATTCCTGCCGCCATCCGTGTCTTACCTGATCCTTTTGTGTGCGAGACAAGATACAATCCCATTCCAGCAGCTTCCATTTCCTCAAAATTCGCAAGATACCGTTTTACGATATTGCAAGCGAGATTAATCTTCGCTATGCTCTCCGGCTCTCTGTAGATGTCTGCACGGAATGTTTTCAATGTTAGTTCCCGGAACAGCTCCGGTATATTTGCAAACCTCAGACGGCTCTCTGCAATTTCTTTCGCCCGACACTCGCACTCTTTTGCAAACCACAAGCCATCTTTCTTGCACGGTATCCACCCCATACCGCCACACTTCGGACACTTAGAATCCTGAGAACTCTTTCCCAAGTCCTGCTTCGATTCCGAGTTCTGTGAGGCTTTTCTCATCTCTTCCAGTTTCTCGTCCAGTGTCATGTCTCTCTCCTTTCTGTCCCTTGTCGTCATAATTTCCATCTAGCACCTTCGCCATGTTACCGTCCATAATCAGCCAGTCGAATGTAGCGGACCAGTTTCGATTGTTCTGTCCTTTCAAAAAACTGCTGCATTCTGCTTTTTCGAACAATGTCCGAAAATCATTTATGTTATAGCCTGTATTCATCCTTGCACGGATAGCCTTTTTCCGTCTCTCAGACATGGTCTTCAATGTCGGGTAAGATACACAGATACTGTTGTACAAGTCGGAAATCGCCGCAAAGTCAATTTTTTCTTTAGATACGTTAGTATCTTTCTTTTTATTTTTAGTTTCTGTTTTATATTTATCTATGTCTACGGTTTCTGCTACTTGTTGTACTACCGTTTCTACTTCGCTTTTTACTACTGGATTTACTACCGTTTCTACTTCGCTTTTTACTACGTTTTTGAAAGTGAAAGGTATTAATCTGTATTTATTCGGGCTTCCTTTTTTGCCCTTTTGGTATTCGATTAAACCAGCTTTTAGGAGATCGTCTCGCACCTTTATGAAGGTTGCCTCACGACTCATTTGCATGGCTGCCATCAATCTCAGGTTATCTACTGTAACCCACTCAGGCCAGTTACACTTATTAGCCTGGTACATTAATCTGTACCAAAGGAGTTGGGCGTCTCTGGTCAAGTAGTTATTTTCGAGCCATCGTTCAAAGGCGATAATCTCAGCTAAGTAATTCAAGCCCGTATCACTCCTTTCTCCTCCCGCTAAACAGATTGTATAGCAGGAGGTATTTTGGCTTACGTTTTGTGATATATATTTTTATAAGATAAGTGCCTAAATTTCCTCGATTGAAACCTCAATCCTTGGTAATCCATCTGTGTAAAAAAACTCGTGTGTCGTGTTCTTTACATGTTTCGGATCATCATTTTTAATCACTCCGCACTTTTGAAGTGCATCTTCGATTACTTTATCTGCGAAACTGAAAATATTCATGTAGTCTCGCTTATTACCTTTCTGTGGTTCATAAAATGTGTAATGTAAAATTACTGGTTTCTCAGTCTTCCATCGCTTCAATTCTCTTCTGATAGCATTACAGGCGATCATTTCATAGTCTGATTTCATCCTGCCGCCTTTCCTTGGATTTGTTCCAAGTGCAGCTATGTATTCGTTCAATCCTGGAAATGTCTTTTCTTTGTAATAAGTACCCTTTATTGTAAATGTCTTCATCATAAGAACGACCTTCCATATCTTTTCCTAAACTCTTCTCTTGTTCCTAACTGACTTTCAAAAAGCAATTGTCCTGCTATCTTTGAAAGTTTACACGCCATACTGTTACCATGTATCTTCTCTGTATTCCGGTTCATCGTATGGCAGTTACTGCAAATCGGAATCACAAGACCATCTTCATCAGCTTTCTTCCTATCACTTCCGAATAAAAGATGATGCTTCTCATTTGTAGGTCTTCCACAAAAAATACAATTATCCATGTATTCTGTGATCTGCGCTTTCTCTTTTGCCATCCTACTCAACTCCTAATAATTCATCCGGCCAGATTGGTTTTGTAAGTACCTTTGTATGTTTGCACCAGTCACAATTCTCGCATCTGATTGGGTCTATTTCTCCATTTTTCAGCATCAAAATATTTCCGGTGTTTTTCTCAACTTCGGCAAGTCTATCGTCCATCATCTGCTGAGGAATCTGTATGATTTCAATGTCTGTTTCTTTTTCTTTCGATGCAGCTGCAATAAAAAACGGGAGTCTCTTTCCTGTGTTCCTATACACAACTTCTTGATAGACTGCAGCTTGAATATCGTATCCCCAGTAACTTACAAAATGCATATGACCAAAGTCTTTTACATAATTCAATTCTCTGATAGACTTCATCACTTTTAAATCAACGATACATACATCTTTCACATAACTGTCAAGTTTCACTTTCCAATCTGCACCGAACATTTCCGCAGTCATAATGACCTGCTTTTCGCCACTCAGGAACTTCATAAAGTATGCATCCCGCTCGATTCGATTGATGATTTCCTCTGCTTTTTTATATTCCGCTCTTAATGTACCAGCCTTTGTAAATACTTCCGGATTCTGTGCTTTGAATAAATCCAGCGTTCCCTCAAAATGTGCATCTACATAAGAACCTACCATCAATGCTGTAGTTTTCTCCATCTCCCACAGTCCATTCAATTTCGCAAGCGCCTGTTCCTCACAAGCCTGTTTTCCAAGTGTTCCGCAAAAGTCTTTGTATTGGGAAACAGACAGAAACTGCCTGTTTGCCTCCATACTGTAATAATTTTCATTCGTCAATATCATCCAAAAATCTCCTCCGCTTCTCTCATTGTTTCTTCATCAATCACTACTTCATCGTGTTGTGCAAATGGATCCGTTGTCTCTGTTTTTTCATTTCCAACAATATCCTCCACTTCTCCTTCCACACGTGCTCCCATCAGTGCGTTTGGAATATAGATTCTTGCGAAAAATGCCGCTGCTCTGTAAGCAAGCATCATCTCCGGCATAGACTGCCACTTTGATGTCTCGTTTCCGTATCGGTCTTTTTTACTGTACCACCCCTCAGCTTTTGCCATCTGAATTGTAACTTCTGGACCCTTTACCTTTTCACCAGTTTCTCTGTCCTCCGCTTCAACTCTGCATCCCCACGTATCTGTATTCGGCGTTCCGAAATACACTGGGCGTACCTTGTGAAACTCCTTAGACGCTTTGATCATGCTCATGCATGTTTGACCGGACCATGACGGTTTCCCTTTCACGACATACAATCCCTGCATCACCATCAGCGGAGATACTCCCATTCTATTCGCGATATCAATCGCAATCATGCAGTCTTCGGGTTTTCCCTGATAATTCTGCGGCACAAGCTGTGATTTTGCGAATGTCTGTCCGATTTTAAATAAGTTGTTAAAATTCTCACCATTCGAGAATGGATTAGAAACCTCATATTTGTTATCTTTTTTGTTATCTTTTACTACGATATCTTCCACGTCTGTACCTCCTACAATTCAATCACCGTCAACTCTTCATCGTCTGTTGTACGTGTTGCAACAAACTGCAGTCCCTTATCTTTGCATTTCTGATAAAGTTGCTCTCTTAGTTTGGTAGACATCTTTTCTACTCCGTCAATTAAGATAATCTGCAATCCATTCGGTTTCTGCAGCGCAACATCAATACATAAATCCAGCTTCTCTCCCTCTGACAGATTGCTGATTGGCAGTCCATGAATCAACGGGATTCCATCTACCACACTAAGCCCTGCAATCGGGATTGTTGCCGTGGAAAGAATTTCTCCCGGAAGGGTTCTCGCCTTTTCAATCTTATCTGTAAGCTCCTTTGATTCTGCACGAAGCTCTTCCACTTCATTTTGCAGTTCTGACATTCTTCTGTATTCGTTAATATGTCCTTTCATCTGTTCTGCATATTCTGCCTGTTCCTGCAGATCTGTGTAGTTTTCAACCTCTCTCTCTGCATATTCTCTATACTGTTCTACTTCCGCATCATACTTCGCCACATTCGCCTTGTAGGTTTGATGTACAACTTCCTGCTTGTCCAATTTCTTTTCTGTCATTCCGTCAAGTTCTGCATTATTTGCTTTCAGCCTTGCTTGTAACTGCTCATTTTCTTTCAGAAGACGCTCTCTTTCCGCTTGGAATTCACGTTCTATTGCTGCCAATCCAATCTCTCTGTCTGCCTCGAACTTCCTAACCTTATTATCTCTGCTTTCCAAAAGCCGTTTTGCTTTTTCTATTTCCTCATTTGCTTTACGAATAGATTCAATTTGTCGATAAAGCTCTCCGACATTTTCATTTTCCCATTTTTCGACATCATATCCAGCTGGAATTGTATCTGCAATCTCTTCGATAAACGCTCTCTTATTACGAATATCTCGGTCAATATCTCTCCTGTGCTGGTAATAATCCCCTTTTTCTGACTGAATATCATTCAAAACCTGCAAAATGTTTTGGTCGTAAGATACCCAGCTTGGAAGTTCACCAAACCACCCTTTTATCGTATCGAGATTCCAGTCGTACTCAATCATATCCAAAATGATTGCATTCTGCTTTTTCTCGTCCATCGACATGAATTCCACCGGAGAAAGTTGTAACGGAGAAAAAATATCTTTCAAGAACGCTTCCGGACTCCCTATCTCATGTCCATCTTTTTTAATACTCTTGTAATCCGCCTGATTGGTTCTCGCTTTTCGATTGATGCGAATGCCATTATCCGTCTCAATCAAAATTTCTCCCTCTGTCTCTCCGTTTCTCACGATATACTTCCGGTCTGATTTATTCGTCAACGCATATCGGATTGCGTCTATTACAGACGTCTTTCCTGTTCCATTCGCTCCAATCAGCTCTAAAGACTTTCCATCCGCTTCATATTCGCTAATACCGAACAGATTTTTAATTTTTATTTTTGTAATTTTCATTGGCTTCTCCTCTTCAAACACTAATTTTTGTTGCTCCCAAAATTCTTCTTGTTCCAAAAGCTGCGATGCCTTTTCCTTTCTTTCCTGCATATGATTCTTTTTCTCAATACAATCACACTTTTCTCCTGGATCCAAACTCGCTCCGCAGTTTCGGCATATGTACTCATACATCTACATCAACCGCACTCTCTTTAAACCCAAACTTGACAAATCCATGCTCATATCTCGCTTTCTCCTTGTCGTACTTCGATACATCAATACCACGTCTGATCATCTCTTCCCACGCAAGGTCAAAGAGTTTTTCCTGATTCAAATAGAGCCAAATTCCTTTCTTCTTATCCTCAGAATCATGGTCAGTTCCATGTGAATCGAAAATCTGACTCGTATCATTTCTCATTTTTTGATATGTAATCAACGGTATTGTTACCGTTCCAGCTAATTCTTCCATTGACTTTCCTCCCAAAATCTTCTAAACTTAAATTGTCTAATTTGTTGAGTACCCGAGCTTGCCGGCTCATGTGGGTGCTCTTTCTTATAGTAAAATTGATGCTGCTGTAATTTCTCCAGCTAAAAACCCTAGCATTGTAAGTATCACCATCACACCGCCTGTCATCACTCTTCGAAACATCAGCTCGTCACGGATATCTTTCTTAAGCAACTGGTTTTCCAGTCTTCTCTGCCGTAAGACATCTGATGGCTCAAACTCCATAACCTGAATCTCCGGTTTTTCAACTACCGTAATCTCATTCATTTCACTACACCTCCTACCAAATTACCTACAACTCCGATGGCGATTACTATCAGCACCGCAATCGCAAGCTTATACGCGAACACACGCTCTTTTCTTAGTTTCCGTTCATGTCTGTTGCGGATTCTCCGCTTCTCCCAATCAGGGAGTGCTTTTCTTCTGTTCCAATTCACTATGTATCACCTCCCTTCCAAACATATCCTGTAAGCTCATACAGCTTTTTCGGACTTATGTATGGTTTTCTGTATTTCCGTTTTCCTCTTTTCTTTGGTGATACCCTAACATATCCCAAATCGAGCACCCCAGCTTCCATATCATTAATGATGGTTGTGCTTTTCATGCCAAGTACTTTTTCTGCTATCTTCATCGGAACCCCGCCAAATCCGAAATTTATAGGAATTTCATTTGTTGTTTCTACCATTCTTACCACCTCGCTTTCTTCTGAATTCAGTGCACGGATACATTCTACTGCCCTCTATGCACCTCTTTTTCTTTCTGCAATCATTGCATGTCATTTTGCTACACCTCATTGATTTTTGTTTTGCTATCTCCTATACTTTAATTACCGAGTACCAGTCGGAATATTATGAAAGGAGATATGATACATGACAAAATACTTAACAGCCCAAGTATGTTTAAATGGTCATATGGTAACCTCTGCCGTAGAACATAATCCTGAATTGATGCAAGACTACTGTTCTAAATGCGGAGCAAAAACCATAACCAACTGCCCTAATTGCAATGCACCAATTCGTGGCGAATTATACGACGATAAAATAGCAATAATCGGATTCACCCCTACTTTGGATTCTTATTGTGTAAAATGTGGAATGCCATATCCTTGGACTACATCTGCATTGGAATCCGCTACTTTGATGATTCGTGAAGACAGTGAATTATCGGAAATTGAGCGAAGAAATCTAGAAGAATCTCTTCCTGATATTATTTCTGAAACTCCAAGAACTAAGTTGGCATCTATCCGTATCAAAAAAGCATTACTTACTGCTGGTGAATTTACCGCCGAAGCGCTTCGTCAATTCGTTATTGATTTTGGATGTGAACTCGCGAAAAAATCACTTGGGTTTTAATATTCTATAAAGTCCATATCCTGGGCAACTGCTTTCTCCACAATTGTAGTTGTCCTTTTTTAATACCCAGCACCTACATTTCCTTTTTAGTTTTTCCCCACATACGATACAAAAATTGTCTCCTTCTTTTATGTCTTCATTTCCACACTTATGGCATTTCATTTTGTTGCACCTCCCTACTCCAAGAAATACTCAATGCTTACTCCGAAGTAATCAGCTACGCTACCCCATACTTAATAGCTAATTCCTTTACAATCGCTGTATATCCCTCGATAAGTTTCTTGTCGTCCGCAATTACATCTAAATAGTTGAGCTTATCTCTTTTCGATTTGCAAACTCCTTCATCTGCCATTCGTCTCCGCTTGTTGGTTAGTCTCTGCTTCACATTCACACCCATGCGTTTTTCTAATAACTGGTAGGATTCTGCTCTTACATCCTGATAAGATTTACTATCACTGCATTCCATACCAATTTTACGAAGAATCCTTCCTGTATCTTCTCTCCAAGAAGTTGTATCAATGGCAACTACCTCTCTTATACTCTCGATTCGGCTTTCCACATGTTCGAGCTTCTCTGCCTGACGTTTCTGCTCAATTTCTAAGTTAATCATAACTTGCAACTGCGGTGAAAGTTCTTGCGTGGCGAGTGATGCGGATTTATACTTCTTTTCCACTTGGATAAAATATCTGCGGACTTGCTTTCCTTTTTCATTTCGCTCAAGCATTGCCATTTCTTTGGCAGTATCAAGTTTGATTATGTATTCTTTCTTCGGAGCACCACCAGACACTGTCGGAATTTCGACGGTGGTAAAATCCTCATCATCTAAAGCATCAATATCAACTATCCGTCTTTTTATCCATTCTCGATAATTACTTTTAACTCCCAGAACCTCATGCAGTTCTGAACCATATACAACTTTTTCTCCTGTGCTCGTCTCGTATACTGGGACAAGTTCGTTTTCAATTACTGTTAAATTGTTCATTTAATCTCCTTTCTACTCAAGAAAATAATCTACTGATACATCGAAGTAATCTGCTAGGATTTTTAACTTGTCTACTTTTGGAGTACTTATCCCATCTCTCCAATCATATAAAGTAGCCGTTGCGATACCAGTATCCTTTGCAACCCTATAAATTGTTTTGTTAGTTTTTCCCAACAACTCTGCGAATTTTTTGTACACTTTTACACCACCTTTCCGTGATAAAATATTGAAAATATATCGGAAATATGATATAGTCAAGTTACCAGCTAGATTAAAACATATTTCCGAGATACGAAATCCGTTTTATATCACGGTTTTCTTTCGTATCTCTAATATATCACGGTTTTCTTTCATAGTCAATACCGAATTGTGAAATTTTTCCGTTTTATTTTGGAGGCGTAACATGTATGAAAAATTTGAAACACTTTTAAAAGAAAATAATGTAACCCCATATAGGGTTCACAAAGAAACCGGTATATCCACAGCTACTCTTTCTGACTGGAAAAATGGTAAGAGCGAACCTAAAAAAGATAAAATCGAAAAAATATGCGACTATTTCGAGGTTCCTTTATCTTATTTTTATGGAAACGACACAGCTGAAGATAAACCATCTCTCACGAAAAGAGATGCTAAGCAAATAGAAGCCATTCTAAGTGATACAGAAGCATTGCTTAAGCAAGATGGTTTAATGTTTGATGGAAACCCAGCTACACCAGAAGCGATTGATTCCATATTGTCTGCCATGAAAATTGGAATGGAAATGGCTAAGCAGAAAAACAAGGAAAAGTACACACCTAAAAAATATAAAAAGGATTGATACTTATGGATATTAAAAGACGAGTGAATCAAATTGTCCGAAAATACGGCACAAGAAATCCACTCGAAATTATTGAAAAAATGGATATGATTTTAGTACGATATCCGTTGGAAGGTGTTCGCGGCTTTTATCACTACTTTCAGAGAAATCATATTATCTATGTTGATGACAGACTTCCTGACCATATGATTCTATTTGTTATCGCCCATGAACTAGGGCATGTGTTTCTACATAAAAATAACAATGCGATATTTATGGACACAAGGACACACTTTGTCAAAAATAAATATGAAAACGAAGCAAACCTATTTGCTATGAATCTGCTTGTAAGTGACGAAGATATAGAGGAACATCTTGAATATACAACATCTCAGTTATCGCGACTTTTCGGATATGATAAAACGCTAATTGAATTAAGAATGAGGGATTTCAATTGACGTAATGATATAAAATATATGTCAAATTAAATAATTCGTTCTATGTGATAAATATGAGGTGAATGTATGCGAAAGAAAACAAATGGATGTCTTTTTTATTTTCTTATTTTTTTTGCATTTATATGTTTAGCTTTAACGTTGATTTCTACTGTTCTTTTTTCAATTGCTTTTCTAGTTTTCATATATTTAATTATCAAATTAGTTATTTGGATTTTTAAGAAAGTAAGAAATAAAAATAGGAATAATAAAAATACTAAAAATCATTACAGTGAAAGAACTAAGAATACTAAAAGAAAAATGAATTATTATCAGATTGAACAATATGCAAGAGAATGTAATGCATATTTAGAGCACAAAGATGAAATGGAAGAATATATGAAACATTATAATCTACAAAATTCTGATAAATCAAATTCAAATAATTAAGCAATGAATCATTGTACAATATAGAAATATTGATATAACCGCCACGGCGTTATATATAGGGATGTGTTACCCGCGATGTAAGCTAAAGGAGAAAGAGAGGAACACAAAATGGGATTACGATTCAGAAAAAGTATTAAAATTGCTCCTGGATTAAAAGTTAATCTAAACAAAAACAGTATTAGTGCCACTGTTGGAACAAAAGGCGCTCATTACACCGTAAACTCAAACGGAAAAAGAACTGCATCTGTAGGGATACCGGGAACTGGTATATATTACACAAAGTCAAGCAGTGACCAAAAAAGTCAAACAGCCACAAACAATGATGCAGGTAACTCTTACAATTATTCACAGTCTGGTGGACTGGAACCAAACAACAATAGGGATAATAAAAAATGGTATCAAAAAACAGGTTGGATTATTGCATGGTTAATCTTATTCTTCCCGGTTGGATTGTTCCTAATGTGGAAATATGCAGATTGGAAAAAGCCCGTCAAAGGAATTGTTTCTGCGTTGTTCGCTTTTATAATTATAGGAGCTGCCTTATCCCCTTCCAAATCCCTTGAGGACGCAAAGTTATCCGCCGATACATCGAAAGTATATGACATAAATCAAGATGTGTCGATAAAGTCTACTATTACCCCATCGGATTATGATGTCCCAAATAGTGCATATAAAACATCCGGCGGAGAATTAAAGGTAACAGACGGAAAAATCTATTTTAAAGCTGCAGAAGCTGGCACATACGAGGTTTGGTTAGAATGTGACGGTGTCAAAAGCAACAAGATTAAAGTAGAAGTGGAAGATAAAAAAGCAATCGCCAAACAAAAGGCTGAGGAAGAACGTATTGCCGCTGAACAAGCTGCTGCTCAAAAAGCCGAAGAAGAGGCACGCATAAAAGCTGAACAAGAAGCACAGGCAGCCGAAGAAGCTCGCATCGCTAACGAACAACAAGCTCAATCTACTGCTGAAACGGTATACTGGGTATCAGGAGGAGATGTTTATCATGCAAGTAAAAACTGTAGAACGCTAAAAAAATCTGACCCCGACAGTATTCAAAGCGGTACTATCGCAGAAAGCGGAAAGTCAAGACCTTGCAAAGTTTGTCCGTAAGCAAAACAAAAACCGCCCCTGCACTACCAATACAGAGACGGCTCACATACACCCGAAGATGTACAATACAATGTGCCAAAAACACATTAACCCCAAAGATATTGTATCATCTTCGGAACAGTTTAACAATCAGAACATGTATTCTGTCTGCTTGTTAGCTGTTATTTTTATACCTAAAATTCAAAAGGAGATGATGATATGGCAAAATACAAAAAAAGACCAGATGGAAGATACTACACAACGATAGCAACAGACGAAATCAATCCAAACACAGGAGAAAAGGTACGAATCCCTGTCTACGGACGTACCGTTGCGGAATTCGAAGATAATAAAGCTGCTGTGCGTGATGCAATCAACAAAGGTACGTACACAAACGATAAAGGGATTACCTTTTCCGAATATAAATGGACTTGGTTCAATACATACAAAGCAAACAGAGCCTACAACACAAGAGCGAGTTATCAGAATATATTAAAAAACCACACTACTACTTTAGATAATCTCGTTCTAAGCAAAATTAAGAAATCGGATGTGCAGCTTGGATATAATAAGCTAAAAGGACATAGCGACCTGCAAAGTCTTTATAAACAGACCGTAAACCAAATTTTTAAATGTGCAATAGACGATGGTTACATTTACAAGAATGTTGCTGACAATATTGAAACTGATAGAGTCAAGAAAAAGAAAAAACGTGCCCTAACGAAAATAGAGCGTATTTCCATTCAAAAAGCAGACTTTACTCTGCGCGAGAAATGCTTTGAAGCAATATTGCACTATGCCGGACTTCGTAGACAAGAAATTGCTGCTCTTACTCAATTTGATATTGATTTAAAAGAGAAAATTATCCACATCAACAAAGCAATCGAATGGATTGGGGAAAAGCCGAATTTAAAAGATACCAAATCTGAAGCCGGCGAAAGGGACATACCTATCCTAGAGCCTCTATATCCAATTTTAAAGGAATATTTGAGTACACTCGACACAACTATCCTTTTTCCAAATGCAAGCGGAAAATACCTAACCAAGACGCAATACAGACGCATCTTCGAAACAATCAAGCGCAAGATAAATACCGCAGCCGGCGGAGCGCATGAATGGAAAGCTGGAAAACCGGTATATACAATTGATCTGTGTAAAGGATTGACATCACACGTCTTCAGAAGAGAGTTTGCAACGATTCTCTACTATTCTGGAGTAGACTTACTGGACGCTATCCGCATATTTGGTCATGCAGACGTAAAAGAGATGTTAGAAATATACGCCGAACTTCGAGTAGAAGAATCTTCATCGGCAAGTAAGATAAATTCCTATCTCAGAATTTATAAAAATGCTATGTAGATATATTATTAACTATACTTATAAATGGGATATGACATTCGATTAAGAATCTGACTAAAAATCTGACTAAATTTTTTTAGTCAAACTCAGCAAAAGTAAGTGATTCTAAGTAATTTACAAATCACGGATTTTTGAATAAAAAAGTACCGCAACCCCTTGGAAATATTGATTTCCCTTGAAGTTACGGTACTTCTGACTAAGCAGCTGAAAATCGGACTTGAACCGACGACCCCTTCATTACGAGTGAAGTGCTTGATTCGTTTCTTTCCTTTTATTTTCAACGTTTAGAAGATGTTTTTCTTAAAATTACCATAATTTTTACCATAACCACATACATTATATGTATACAGTTGTACCCAAATGCTCATCTAACCATTTTTCATATTTGTTAGGATTAATCCTATATGTGCTGCCAATTTTAATAGCAGGAAATCCCTTTAATGAGCATAATAAGTATACCTTGTCTTTGCCTATCTGTAAATGATTAGTTATATCTTTCGGTGTTAAATATGTATCTTTTAAAATATCTTCTTTTGTCATAACTATCAATCCTTTTTATATATTATATATTTTACACTTATTCATAACAAAAATAGGTATTCCCTATCTGTTTATATACTCCACTTCCCTGTTTAAATTCAGCCTGATATAAAACATTATCCGGAAGAATACTTCCGTTATCCCAAATATAATATGCATTTTTAATTGCACGTTCATCTGGAATCTTATCAATATTACCATCCTCTATACAGGCATATTGAAGAGGATTTCTTTGATAAATCACCTCATCAATTGAATCAGGGAATTTATCGCTATTCATTCTATTTAGCACCACAGATGCTACGGCTTGCTGATGTTCATCTGATTCACTACCAGCTTCAGCATATACAAGTCTTGCAAGAAGATATTTCTTTTCGCTTTCTACTTCAATAACATTGCTAATGTCTTCTTCAATGGTTGAGACACCTTCTGTCATCATACGTGCTCGGATAGCCTCTTGTGCTATATCTTTCACTTTACTGTCTTTATCTGTTTGTACAGGCTCATTTGAAACAGTTTTGACACTGTAACTATCCTCTCTATCAACTATGTATATTTTTGCTCCAACAGCTATGATTACTAATAAAAGAATTACAAGAATGTATATGAAACGATTTACATAGTCAGAGTTCTTATTCTTCATATTTGCCTCCGTTCTTATTTTGTGGTACTTCCAAATCCGCCGTTTCTAACTTCTTTTTCGTATTCATCATCATCAATCGTGATTCCATATTCTATAAATATTCCTTGTGCAAAACCTTCTCCTTTTTTAATTTTTAATATTTTGCCACTGTTTGTCTCATTTGTAATTTTGAAAAAGATGTGTCCTTCGTTATCAGAAAAATAGTAATCACTGTCTACGATCCCAACCGAGTTGTCAAGTCTGAGACGATACTTAAATCCAAGTCCACTTCTCGGATAACATTTTAAAACCCAGTTTTCTTTGATTACGCATCTAATACCAGTTGGAATTTTAATTGTTGCGTTTGGTTGCAATGTAAAATCAACTGGAGATTTAAAATCATACCCTGCACTTCCAGTTGTCGCTCTTTGAGGCAATTGAATGTTGTTATAAATATCAAGCAATTCGCTTTCTGAATGTCTGTTATCTAAATTGAATGTATCATTCCAGTCTTTCTTGAATTGTTCAAAACTAACCTTTCTAAATTTAGCAACTCTTTTTGTATTTGTTTTTTCCATCATATTCATTACTCTCCTATTCTTTCTTTTAAGTATTTTAAATATTCATCCCAAAATCCTTCTGAGTGAATATATTCTTTACTCTTTAACATTTTCTTTTTCATGTCTGTATTAATATTTACTGTTCTATACAAAGGCTTTTTTGCGAGTATATTCTTCAAAAAATCATTTGTGATATGATGTATTGCCAATTTGTCACTTATATCAATCGAGTCTGTAATTTTCTTATACTCTTCAATATCTTCCTTTTGTATGACATATTTTGATTTAGGAAGATTCTTTGTAGAGAATGGACTGATTCCTGCGCCAGCGACTTGTGGTTTCAAAAATTCAGCTATAAACTCAATATTCTTTGCATGGAACTTAAATTCAATTTCCTTATCATTTTCAACAATATCTTTTATAGTGCCTTCTGATTCTAAAACAGCATATAAATCATCATAATTACCTTTTTCTGTGATACCGCACAATCTATTCGCCATTGCAAAAAGAATGTTGTGTCCTCTTCCTAAAGATGGGATATATGCCACAAGAGTCGATTTACCATAATGATATATCTGACAGTTATTAGCACATTTGATATATACATCATCCGTGTCAAGATTCCCATTTTCATCTCTTGGAAAATCATTTGTATTCTGACAGACATGTGCTTTCAATCTGTATTTTCCTTTATATTTCATAAGGTATGATGCCATTTATTTATTCACCTTCAGTCTAATATTCTTCATAATATGTTTCTTCACTTACAATTTTTCTTTTATTCTTCTCAGCTTCATTTGCTTTATTAACAGCTATTTTTCTGTCTCGGAATAATATTTTGTCAATGTTACTGTAGTAAAATAAGAACACATGTTTATCTATCTTCTCAATACCAACAAAATAATCGTCATATACGCTACGGATCTTTATTTCAAGTACATCATAGATTCCACAGTTGGGAATGACTCTTGTGTAGTAAAAGATATCGTTCTTTCTTACTTTTACACTATTTGTGTCACTCATATACTTATTCTCCTAGTAAGATTCCGTTTTTAATTAACTTGTTTATTTCTTTTTTGAATTTACGTTTTACTTTTTGTAGGACAAGATTGTTTTTCACTCCAGGATATTCAGGATTGTAAAATGGGGTATATGATGCATCAGTCGTACAATCTACAATTTCGTATTCAATATAACAATCATCCATGATTGATGCTAAGAATCTTAATTCGATGATTGGGACTTTTTTATATTTATATAGCGGTATATTTAATATGTATTTAGATCCATATTTTTGAAAACCTTGTCCTATTAATGTGTTGTGGTCACAGTTTTTGTTTAATCGAATTTCCATATACTGTCTCCTTTCAGTGATTCTGATTTCTTCTATTTTTGTTTATTTTTAGACAGGCATGATTTTATGTTTTAACCACACCTGTCTATATTTATTATTCTCTATTTAGTTTTCTGTTTTGATTTATTCGTCATACAAAACAATTTCTTTTGATTGAAGAGTCTTTTGTACGTCAATTACTCTTTGGTTTGAACTTCCAGCCCAATGTAGTGTCACATCTCGTAATTCATCTACATAACGCCCATCTACAAATACATCACATTGTTTTATAATGTCTTGACGCATTTTAATGATTTTATCTCTGTTTGGATTTAAATCGTCTGTTACAACAGGATTCATGACCTGTTCCCATAAGTATCCCGAGTAAACCCAAATAGTTTTTTGTGGGAATGAAAGACGGATTTCATTCACTAAATTCAGTATGGTTTTGACGTTATTTTCATTCAAAGGATCTCCACCGCTAAAAGTAATCCCGGAAATATAATCCTTTGACAACTCTTCAAAAATTTCTTGTTTTGCTTCTTCATTAAACGATATACCGCTATTGATATCCCATGTTTGAGGATTCTGACAGTTGTTACAATGATGTGTACAGCCTGAACACCAAAGAACAACTCTAAGACCAGAACCATTTAGCATATCATCATGTGTTATATTATGAAAATTCATATTACATGCTCACCCTATCTTTTATTTCTGCCATTTTGCTAGGATTATATCTAGTTTCTCCATGTACTCTCGTGAAACCAAGATATCCATTCATACGATCAATTTTTGTAATCATAGAACTTCCACATTTAGGACAAACATCCATTTCTACTTGTTGATATCCACAATCCTCGCAGTAACACATTGCAAGATTAACACCTTCATAAAAACCTTTTTTCATTGCTCTTAGAACAAGCGTTTTAATTGCCTCTTTGTTGTAACCAAGATTGTATCTACAATATTGAATCTTTCCACCATTAAAATAATTCCAAAAACGACCCTCTTTATCTTGTTTTTCAACAGGTGACATATCTTCAGATACATGACAATGAAAACTATTACTAACATATGGCTTGTCTGATACATTTTCAATTACACCATACATCTTTCTAAATTGTTCTACTTGTAAGCCACAAAGACTCTCTGCTGGTGTTCCGTAAATCGCATATAAAATTTTGTCTTCTTCTTTAATTTTATCTACATAATTTTGAATGTATTTCATTACATCAAGTGCAAATTCCCCGTCTTCTCTAATTGATTTACCATTATATAATCTTTGCAATTCGTTTAAAGCAGTAATACCATAACTAATTGTCATTGGTGGTAAAATAGGTTTAATTTTATCATCTGGCTTTAAATTTCCACCATACAGCCCACCTTCACAAAATGCAATTGGATTCACACTCGCTTTTAATTCTCCAATATAATCATATGTACGTTTATGTAGTCCTCTAATCATTTCGAGATAATAATTTAATACTCCATAGAAATCTTTTGATTCTTGTCTTGATTTTGCTAAAATCATTGGAAGATTTAAACTTACAACCACACCATATAAAATGGTGCTGACTATATCATCAACTTATGTTTTATAAGTTGCCTTGCGCTTCCATATAAACATTTCATTTTATATGTACTCTACTCTGTTATGATATAAATATCATCATTTCGATAGTCGATTAATGTTCATCAATTTTTCTCCAAGTATATCTATCATACATTTTTCGTTTTCTTAAAACAGACAAACCACCATGTCTAATCATATATTCTGGTGCGTTTATGTCTCTCATAAAACTTTTAACACTTTCATATCTTTTGGTTGTATTGGTTTTACTGTCGTATACTTCTATTTCTGTATTACCATTATGACCAAAATTACCATGACTAATTGCATTTTCAATATTCATCCACTGCGTAACTTGTCTTAAATTATTGATATTGTTATTTTGTGGATTTGCGTCTATATGGTCAATTACTAAATCATTTCTCAATTTATCTTTGCTCCAAGTTTGATATACCAATCTATGAATAAAATAGTGTTTATGTTTTATTTCAACTCTGCAATATCCGTCTCTTGTTATCTCTTGTCTCATTAAAAAGAAACTTTTTAGTTTATCATTTTCGTCAAATTTTATTTGTGCTACTTCTCCGTCTTTTGTAATATAATATCCTTGAAATATTGTTTCTCTATAAACAACGTTATTTAATATAAATTCTCTAATAATTCATTTCCTCCTTTTGTTTTAGAGAAAAATTGATGCTTCACACAGGATTCTTTCGTTCCCTGTTAGCACATTGTTTAATTGTCATTTCCTACAATTCCTAAACGTACAATGTACACCCTATATTTATAGGTTCACAAGGTTATTCAACATATATCACTATATGAGGGGGCATTTAAAGTCTACCCAAGTTACATCTTCCTTCAAATACTGGTTTATCCGTTTCATCTAACGGGTGCATTCCACCTTTTTCATACCAAGGTGAAAGAAATGCTCTACACATGTTATCGTATGTCACCATACGCACTGACTAACTCTTCCCTCTGAATTCGCCACATTCGTCATCAGGCATCCCTTTTTGGAATTGGTGCTTATCTCCAATTCTACGGTGTTACACTCATCACACCTAGTCGATTCACCTTCCCATTATATAGGCTTGGCACAGCTTCATCTCATATCATAGAATCTCTTCTCCATAAGACCTATCTGTTAGCAACATTTAAGTCACACCCAATAAGCTATTGGTTTAAGGATGTTTTACATGGGCTGATTTACACTTACCCATAGGCGATACTACTCGTTTATATTTTTTATACATTTCAGGAACATACCCATCACCAGTTAACGATAGCCAATCCGGATACATCGTCTTGCTACTACAATCAATACCTGCATTAAATACATCTGCATTAGGGTATTTTCTTGATCCGTCACCATGTAATTCTTTGTCATATAAGAATACAATTTTAGGGAATAAAACTGGTCGTTTAAATCCTTTTTTACCTTGTCCTTCAGAATGAACATTTAACAACGTAATTGCAGCCATTTTTCCAAATCTATCTGTCGCTAATCCAATTGTCATTGTAACAAATGGATAATCCCCTCTGCTTGAGCCAACGCTATTCAACTTCATTTCAATTCCTTGCCAACCCTGTTCATAATCTCTTTTCACTTTATTAACTGCGTATTTTTCTGCTTTACTGTCAAAATCGACAAGACATACATTTCTACTATCTGAATCATCAATTACATGCATAACTTCATAAAATTCATCAAAATATTTTTCATATGATTTTTCTGCATACGGAGCTAAAATCTTGTCTACTTCTGGAACTGTAAAGCCACCATACTGCTGTGCTGCTGTACTCAAGATAATATCTCCCATTACATCAAACGCTGTATCAAGAGAATTTGGTTCATTATACCAAATATTTCCCATTTCAAACCCATCTTTCATGACTTTACCTACACGCATAAGATCACAGTTTCCAGTTGGAATACCACCTTCAAGAATAAAACTATGGTCTTCTTCAACATCTAAACACCATACCTCTGCCTTGGGATTTAATTTTTCTTCTTGAATATCAACTACTCTCCATGCAGATTTACCTTCTTGTGCAGAAGATAAAACATATTTAATTGTTGTATATGAACGCTTACCATAATTCGTTTCTTCTTTTGTTACATCATTAGTTGATGACACATAATATCCTGACATATTTAATAAGTTATAAATATCTTCATTTAAAGCACCCGTTACCTGAATTGCTTTAAACTCGCTGCCTGGGTTCTGAGATAAATTTCTACTACCATCTGCACACATCAAACCATTAATGTAATAAATAACATTTTCATAATTTAATTCAAGCCAAGGAATTTTCTTTGATGATTCACTCAGCATTGAAACTAAATAATCACCATTATAAGATTCTGGTTGTGTTACAGAATAACCACAATCTTCAAATCTACTTGCGTATTTATTTTTATAGTCACATAAATGAACATATACATAGTCAGGTCTACTCTTTTGTTTAGCAATAGCACCATCACCTCTAGCAAAACCCTTACACCACAATCTCTTATTCTCTAAAGATAATGAATCCCAATCAAATTTTGTTCTATCAGGAATTGAATATAAAATGTCACCAACTGATAATGATGTTGTTTCTTCATTATTTTTCAAAATCCATCTATGATTTGGCGTACAATAAACTTCTCTTTCTCTGTTTGTAGGAATACCTTTTTTAAATACAACTTTTTGGATTGGCTGCCACCCTAATTTATGAACAGTAGCTTTCCTCCAAATACCTTTATGAGATAATACATATGTTGTATCACCATCGTTAAAATCGTAAAATGATTTAATACCGTCTTTTGTAATAAATGTTGTATCTCTTCTAAAGCAGTTAAATGTATCAAGTCTAGCACTTCTATCATGAATATAAATATATCCATCTTTCATTGCTTGTTTTTCATCAAGTGTTAAGAAAAATTTCTTATATAATTCACTACTTAGTTCGTTATAAATAAGGTTTCTCTTTGTAGCAACTAAGGAGGAATCAGTATTGGCATTACTTTTATCACCAATGTACCGAATAGCTTGACTTCTTTTATAAACTTTATCCATCATATGCACAAAATCTTTTTTATAATTTCTATATTCTCTATAACTCTTTGCAACAATTGGAAAATATTCTTCTAAAACAGCCTCAACAATATTGTGCATTTCATAAATTTCGGTATCTTCTAAATTGTTCTCAACCAATTTATTCCATACTTCAGTACAAATTAATTTGTAATCTTCGTTATTCAATGTAAGCATTGCTCTTTTTGCACTTTTATTAACGGCATTAATAATTTTTTGTTCATTATACTCTTCAAGAGTTCCGTCTTTTTTAATTACTTTCAATATTTAATCCTCCTTCGTGTCCTCGTCGTATAAATCATACCTATCTAAATCCCACGTCTTAGCAGCATTACACAATCCCATTGTCACAGTGCCTACAATCCCACCAAACAAAACACCACCAAGAAAAACCAAAAACTCATGCATGTAAACAACCCTCCTTATCTTTTAATGTTGCCATCGCCACCATATCGGATATTCAGACACATATGAGAAGAGTATTCATCTCCACAATCCGATACGTGACCAATGCTTTCAATAATATATTCTCTATTTTCAAGCCTAACAGTGACTACACCGTTTCTATATTTCGCTTTCATTTTCTCTAATTCATCTGTCAATTCATCTACCGTTCTAATCAAAATTTAACCTCTGCCCTCCTTCAACAAGTAATTTTCAATTTCAATCCAGTTATACAACCTGATTCCAGTCCAATCTTCATTCCAAGAATATTCGTCTCCAAATAATATTTTTTCTTTTGCGTTGCTTGTATATAAATTACTTGATTTATCATCAATCAAAATCCCATCAGACATATCAATATGAGACTTATCGTTATACTCTTTCATATTTACACAAATCATTTTTGTGTTAGAAAGACTCTTTGTAACCCATAATTGTTTGCCAATACAATTAGGACTGAATCCCATAGTTACAATCGTCACATCATATTTTTCTTTTAATTTTTCAATTACTTCTTTTGCATACGGCATAAACTTTAATCTTTCAAAGAATCTTGGTTGATTGAAATAATTGTTTATTTGCTCTTTCGTAGCACAATCACATTCTTCAAAATCGTATGTATTAATTTCATATGCATGAATCTTTTTGAATTTTTTATAATATTCGAAATCTTCATTATATAAGGAAGTAATCACTGCGATTGAATCACATATGACTCCGTCAATCGAAGTCAAGATATAATTTTTTCTTTTCTTGACTCACTAAAAATCACCTCCATAATTTCTCCTTTGAATATACTCGTGAATTTCATCTACAACTGTACTTAATGGTTTATCGCCGTTATTGTAAAAAATTCTATTTGCTACACATTGGACTTTTGAAAAATCTTTGTTGTCTTGTATTAGTCTCCGCTTTGCTTCTTCTTTTTCATCTCCACGCTCAACCAATCTTTTTTCAATTGTTTTATTGTTTGCGTATATATAAATGCAAATTGGATCGATATTTAATTCGTTTTTTCGTATTCTATATAAAATATCTTGTAATCCTCTTGGTTCAATAATTTTAATTGTGTTTTGCTCTGAGTTTAAATAATCCTCTTTTGCAGATCCATACCACCATTCACCTTGAGTTGTGTCAAACTTTTTATATTCCATAAAAAAATCGTTCTCAATCTTATCTAAAAACTCTTCTTTTTTAATAAAATGGTAATCAACATCTTGTTTTTCTTTTGTACGCATAGGTCTGGTAGTATAAGATACTAATTTCTTATATCCATATTTTTTAATTAATTCATTTACAATTGTATCTTTACCCGAACACGTCTTTCCAATTACGAAAATCATCTATTTATTTTCACCATCCGTATTTTTCTCTTCTTTAATTTCTGTTTCAGCTTTTATAAATAAAATATGCTTATTATCTTCTGTGCAAGAAGATTTATATAATGTAGCAACGCATTGGTCTTTCGCATTAACAAATCTCTTGCACTCATTTTTCTTTTGACAATCGTTATCTTCGTTATTACTGCAATAGTAAATACAATCCATTAATCTGTAGTTCCTTTTCTAATATTTGTTTCTGGACAAATTTGATTTTCAAATCCAGCAATGTATTCTTTCAATTCTTCTTTAAATTTTTCTTTTTTATTGTATCCACAAGGAAACATCTCAGGGCACAGACCGTTTCTATATACACATTCTCTTACCATTCTGCTCGCTGCTTCTGGTTCAAGTTTAACAATTTCGTCTTTAATCATTTCAAATGCTTTTCTAGTCTGATAACTAGCACAGTTGCATAGTCTCTTTCTTGCCACATTAATTAATGCTTGAAAATTGAAATAATATGTTGCACTCTGTAATGTATTTCTGTTTGGGATTTCATCGTAATCATTTCTATCACTTCTTAAAGTTGAAACAAATGGAACAACACCGTTTGAATGTCTTACTAAATGTCCATGAACAAACTGTGGAGCATCATAAATCTTTAAAATAACTGAACCAAGTCTAATTGGAGAATGTTCTGCCATCAAAAGTTTTAACTTCCAATCATGATTAGGATAACAACCTTTATCCTTACCAACTGTAGTCATAGTGGCATCTTTAATTTGTTGCCACATATCTTCAGCCCATTTAATCTCTACTCGCATTTTTGACAAATCCGGTTCAACCATCTTATTTACTCCTCTACTTCCCATTTCTTCACAAAACCATAAAAATCATCAACTACATTTTTGTTTTCACTTTCGATACAAACATCAATAGGACTTGACAGATCGAGTGAATAAATACCAAGCAAACTCTTTGCATTTACTACCTGTTGTTTCTGTTTGATAAAAATACTTTCTTTATATCTTCCACATGTCTGTACAAACACTTTAATATCTGAAATTAAATTCAATTTGATTTTATAATTTGCCATTTCTTAATCCTCCTCTACAATCCATAATTTAATTTGTTCTTGAAACTCTTTAATTACATTTTGCTCATCAGTATTAATCACAACAGTTACAGTCTTTTCTACTCCAGTTGATAGCACGCCCATCATTGACTTCGCATCAATAATATATCTACCTACTTGATAATCAATATCACAATCAAATTCAGAACATTTTTGTGTAAACAGTGCAATTTCATTTACACTGTTTAACCTAATTTGAAATTGGTTTTTCATTATATTTTCTCCTTTTGTAGTATGCCGAAACCACATTGTTAACAAGCTGACATCTTGTGAGCAATCCAACACTGCCAGGAACAGGTGTTACATAAGAATCATAGATGTATGTTCCATCTACATCACCGCACAATTTACCGTCTTCATCTTTATTGATCCCAACATCAATAATAATTTGTCCCTTTTTAAAATATGTGGAATCAAAATATTTTGCTTTACCAATAGCGGAAATTACAATATCAGCATTTTGTGTATAATATTTCAGATTATCTGTTTTACTGTTGCAACAAGTAACGGTCGCACCCTGTTCAATCATCATGTTTACAAGTGGTTTCCCAACAATATCACTTCTTCCAATCACAACAACGTCTTTGCCAGACAAATCTATTTTGTTGTATTTCAACCAATTCATAATACCTAACGGTGTACACGGTCTGTACCAACTATTTCTTTTGAATCCGTCAACGTCTTTTGAAGGACTGATACATTTTTGTAATCGGTTTTTGTTGTATTGTTTAGGAATTGGCAATTGAATGATAATACCGTCTACCGTATCATCCGCATCATATTGTCTGATAATATTTTCCACTTCTTCCTGAGACATCGAATCATCCATAATATGTTCATGAATCATCTTGATACCAATTTCAGTACAATCTTTTTTCTTTCCTTTGATATAAGAATTACTTGCTTCATCGTTGCCAATTTGCGCCACTACAAGACAAGGCTTATCTTTCATCTTGTCCACTTTGTTCTTTAAAATTTCTTTTTTCTTCTCCACATATTCTTTACATGAAATCATAAAGTACCTCCAATATTTAATTGTGTTTTTGAAAAATAATAAGTGTCACGGTTATATTCTCTTTTTTAGTACGCCAATACAAAAAAGAGTTGTTATTTTACCAATTCTATGAATTGTTCTTCTGTGATAATTTGGACTCCCAAATCTTTTGCTTTTTTATTCTTACTAGAAGTTGAATTTACGTTGTTGTTAATGAGCGCAAACGTATTCTTGCTTACTGACCCAGATACTTTTCCTCCCATAGATTCTATTGCTGATTTCAAAGCATCTCTGTTTGGATAGTGTGTTAAAGACCCAGTTATTACAAATGTCTTACCATTTAATTTATCACTCTTTGCAGAGTTATCATCAGTCGCAAATGCAATGATTTTTACAAGTTCTCCAATTTTATCTTCATTCCACATTGTATTGAACCATGTGTGAATATTCTTATTTAAAACTGACCCAAAACCTTCAATGTTTGCAAAGTTATAACTTCCAAATCCTGCTTTTTCAAATTCTTCCCATGTTTTAAATCTCTTTAGCAACTCCTTCGACTGAGACGTTCCGATGTTTGGAATACTCAGTGCTGTTATAAAATGTTGTAAGTCCACAGTTTTGCTCTTTTCGATTGCATCTTGTAATTTCTTTACAGATCTAGCACCGAATCCATCCATTTTTGATAACTCATCGAAGTGAACATGAAGATTATAAATATCGAAAATGTTATTTAACCAACCTAAATCAATGAATTTTTTCAATGTTTCTTCTGATAATCCATCAATGTTCATGCCTTTCTTAGATACAAAATGTGACAATCTTCCAAGAAGTTTTCCTTTACAGTGTGGATTTGTACACATGAGAACTTGTGTATCATTGTCTTTTTTGATTTCTGTTGGTTCTCCGCAAACTGGACAATAACCAATGATTTCAACATAAGTAGATTCTCTTCCTTTTGCAGATAGATTTTCTTTTATCTGTGGTATGATTTGGTTGGCTTTGTATACTGTAATAGTATCTCCAATTTGTAAATCAAGTTCTGTAAGAATACTTACATTATGGACACTTGCTCTTTCAACAATAGTTCCATCAATCTCTACAGGTTTGAAGATTGCCACGGGCGTAAGCTGTCCTGATTTCCCCATTGACCATTCCATATCCAGTAAGGTGGTTTCTACTTCCTCATCATAAAATTTGAAGGCGATAGAATGCTTTGGGTGATGTCCAGTCATACCAAGTGATTCTCCATATTTAATATCGTCGTATGTAAACACCAAGCCATCAATCGGATATCCATTTACTTTCGCACAGTTTTTTAACGATTCAATCATCAATGAAAGATTTTCTCTATCATCACTTTTATTTGTATATGTGAACAATGGAACAGTTTCAAAACCTAGACATTTTGCATAATTTAATCTGTGTAAGAAACTATTTGAAATTTTACTTTCTTCCATTTCTGGAACTTTCCATGCAATAAATTTAATATGACGTTTTGTAGCAACGCCACTATCCAATTGTCTAACTGACCCTGACGCAAGATTTCTTGGATTCTTATATTTTTTATCTTCTGGAAGGGTATTGTTTATTTTTTCAAAATCATCATATGTAATGATTGCTTCTCCTTCAATTTCAAAATGACCATTGTAGTCAATAGTGAGCGGGATATTTTCAAACACTTTAGCATTGTGTGTTATGTCCTCGCCTCCTATGCCATCTCCACGAGTTTCGCCTTTGACTAATTCCCCGTTTTCATATGTCAAAAGTACAGTCAACCCGTCCATCTTCAGACTCAAAATACAGTCCTTATCGCTTGCGAATTTCTTTAAATCTTCCTCTGATTTCGTTTTTGAAAGTGATAGCATAGGATGAGAGTGTTTTACCTTTTTTAACTCGGATTTGACCTCATATCCCACTGTTTTTGTAGGAGAATTTGCAAATGAAAGTCCAGTTTCATCTTCTAATTTTTGTAGTTCGTCGTACAAATTATCGTATTCATAGTCAGAAATTAGCGATTTTGAGTCGTTATAATACGAATCTCTATACTTATTTAATTCTTTTGTTAGTTCTTTTATTCTTTCTACCTTTTCCATTTACTCACCTCTTTTGGTTTTCTCCACGAAATTTCGTAAAATCCATGAGAACATTTTACTTTGTACCCTAGTTGTTTTAATTTTTTAATGGTTTTAGGATAAGGTGAAAACCACATAATATCAAATTCACCTTCATCTGATGCCGTTTTTATTTCGTCTAAAACATAATCAATTTCCGTCTTCATATTCATATTTAGTATTTCCATAGCATTTTCATATGCCGTATATGCATCCAACATTACTATTTTACCTCTTTCTATTTTTACGCCATATATGGTCTGTCAGATGTGATAGACCTATAATATATAGAGTAATTTTTTGTTTTTGAAATGTTCGTTTTGGGACTGATCGGTTTTACATTTTTTCAAGTAGTGTTTTTAATGGCTCTGTTTTAATATTCTCTTTTGCCCAAGAAATATATCTAGGATCTACACTTGCAACTTCAGGAAGTGTTTTACCGCTATATTTTCCAAATGTAATAATATAATCTTCTAATGTAGGTAACTTTTTTGTATATTCATCATCAAACAAAACTTCAATATCTTTTCTACTAGCCAGATAATCGGCAAGATGTAATAGTTTTTGATATTTATTTTCTGGCAACGGCAATACACATGAACTTCTTTTATCTTTATTCCACTGCCCCATGTGTGATTCAATTGTATGGGCGATTAATTCAAGCTCGTTTTCCGGAATAAACCCAACAATTTTTCGAACTTCTTGAGCTGCTAAAATTGGATGATCAAATTTTGTATATTTACTTGCTAAATAATCTTCATCATTTCCACTTTTCATTGAATCGTGCATGATACCAGCTACACGAATCAAATCTCTTTCTCTTGATGTAAAGTCGTTTTTATAACAATCAATACTTAAAATGTGATTTAAAAATCTCACTAATGCACAAGTATGTCGTGCCAAACCTAAATCTCCAAATGCATATTGAGGATGATATTTCCCTGTGCTTGATGCTCCAACATTCCAGAAATAATTAGGAATCACTTTAATACACTCTTTTGCGAATTCTTTAATATCTTCATTCTCAAATGTGCTTAACAACGAATCAAAAATTTTAGATTTTTCATTTCTCATTAGTTTATTCTCCTTTTAAAAATGTTTGTAATAATGTATTTCTTTTGAAATTTTCTTTCTTTTTTAATGCCAAATTTATAGTTTGTACCTCTCCTAAATGGTAACAATTTTCTTTTGCTCTACTAATTCCAACGTATAGAAGATTTGAATTTAACATATACGTATGTGCGCTTGGTGTTGTTAGAATAACTTGTTTGAATTGCCCTCCCTGGCTTTTATGTGTGCTAATCGCATAAGCAAGTCTTATATTCTTCATAGAACTTTTCGAGCAATATATCAATTCTCCATCATAATCTACAACCATAGCATCTTTCATAACTTTTACTACTTTACCAGATTCACCATTTGCAATAAATGTTGTATTTTTATCATCTACAAATTCTTCATTATATCTAATTGCCTTATAATCATTTACATAATTCATAACAATATCATTAACTCTAAACTCAGAATCTCCAAACGTTATTTTTTCATTAGGATTAGGATTTATGGCATTTTGCAACTTTTTGTTCAATTCAATAACGCCATAATCTCCTACGTTATAACAGGATAAAACCACAATATCTTCTTTTTTATATCCCTTTTTAATCAGACTTTTATATAAGTTTACAGAATAATCTACAATTTTTTCTTTGTTTAACCCCATAAAAATATAAGATTTATCATCACCAAAAACTTGCATTCCTGTTTTTTTACTTCTATCAAGATACTCATTCTGCATTCTTGTATCTGTTGCTATTGTAGAAAGACCTCCAGTTCCATATCTAAAAACTTTATTCAATGTTATTGTTGGAATACAGTCACTACACAGTAAATCATATAATACATTTCCTGCGCCAACTGAAGGTATCTGTGCGTCATCCCCTATTAATAGCAACTTTGTTCTATTAAAATCAATAGCTTCTAATAAATGCCTGAATAAGAAGATATCACACATTGAAAATTCATCGACAATTACAACATCAAAATCAAGTGTATTCTCTTCGTTATACTCCCAATAATTAGGTGGCATATGCCCAAGTCCACGATGAATTGTCATTGCATTTTTACTAGTAAATCCAGCTAAAACTTTTGCTGCTCTTCCTGTTGGTGCTAGTAATAAAGACGATTTATTGTAACAATCCAACATGTTTACAAAGGCTTGTGTGCTGCTAGATTTTCCAGATCCTCCGTACCCTACAAGTAATACAATATTATATCGACACATATATTCAGATGTTTTGCATTGTTCTTCCGTCAAATTGAAACCATCTAATTTTTTAAATTGATTGCAATCACAATCCCATTTTGTATTAATATTCAGCCCTTCTTTAATTCTATTTGCTATATATTTCTCAGTGTCATATGTATCCTTTTTGCACACACATAATAACTCTCTATCAAACACAACATCGTTATCGGTTTTTAAAATTACAGGTAAATGTTTAATGGTTTCTGGAACCAATATTTCAAATTGTTTTTTCAGTTCTCCTACTTTTATGTACGTGTTTCCGTTTGTTTCGTTTTCATTAAGAATATAGTCTACACATGCTTTTGCTCTTTGATACGATGTTTTTAAATCGAATCCAAAGAATAATATTGGTGTTTCCCCAGTTTGTTTACATTTTTTTGCTTCTTGTTCTAATTTCAACAACATTTCATCAGCCGTTTTAAACCCGATACCACTTAAATTACATAAACATTCATATGGTTCTGTTCTAATAACCTCTTTGATTTTTTCAACAGACGGATACTTATCATACAGTTTTTTTATGATTGATAAACTAAATAATCCACGAAACTCCTCTACCAAATCAGCAAGTTTAAAATTTTCAATTACCTTTCGTTTTATAACATTGAATGTATATTCCTTAATTCCTTTTGTTTTCGATAAATCAATGTCATCCAATCTATTATTCATAATTCTGTCTACAATATCAGGGTACACAGATAACAATGTTTCTGTTTGATTATATGTTAGAATTTCATAAAGGAACGCTTTTGTTGATGCTATTGTTGTAGGCTTTTCTCTGCGTATATTGATTACATCATATCCAATACCATATTTATCAGAAACCTCTCTTGCGTTTACAGTATATTCAACACCTAGATTAAGTTCTTGAAAATTGCCTTTAATCGTTGTTGTATTATACTTTCCGATTTGAACATCTGGATACTCGTAAGAATTTACTGAGCATCCATAAATTTTATACTCATCAGAGTTGTACACCAATCTTTCTGGTGTACATTTAAAATCTATAATTTTATCACTCATATTTCTTATCAAGTCCTTTCCTAATAAACATCCCATCCTACTACTATTTTCTCCATTTCAGATGTTTTAACCCATGTACCATTCACTATTTTCATCTTATTTTTTTCTCTAAACTCTGTAACATTAATAACATTTCCTGTTTGAAAAGGTTTTTCAACAAAGTTCTTACCAGATGTAATCTTCGTTTTTAAAATATCCCCAGTTCTCAAATTGTATAGATTAAGGTATGGTTTAGTCTTATCTTTATAGAATTTTGCTTCTACAACATAAAACATATTCTTTGGAGCCTTAGGATTAGAATAGATAATGTATTCAAGATATTCTTGCTCATATTTTATCTGTTCTTTAATTGATAGTGGTTTATCTTCAATCTTTTTTGACATTTTTTCTACATATCTATCCATATGTAACTCTTTATACATTTTTGGCGTTTCATTATCATAACATCCTTCAAATTCATTTAAATCTATACCTAATACTTCTACATCTGCTTTTTTAATTTGTTTTCTACCATAGAACTTTTCAAACATTTCAATTATTTGAAGTAGTTTTTTGTTGGAACCATAATCTGAAAAGAAATTCAATATAGTAAGTATTTGTAATTGTCTTGAATTGACAGATGTTCTTGTTTTAACATCTCTAATAACATCCACAAAATCTTTATATGTATTATTTTTCCCTAACTCATATAATTCATTTGCAATAACTTCATTACAGTATTTAATAGAAGAAATCGATTTATAAATCGTATTCGTATTTCTATCAAAAGTGTATTCATTTTGGGATTTACCAAATTTAATATTCTCTAAATGAATATCAAAATAATCTAACTCTGCAATGATACGACTTGTCTTTTCATTATCAGACTGATATTCATTCAAAACAGTTGTAAAGTATTCCAATGGATGATGCTCTTTTGCTTCTGCTCCATAGATACTGTCATAGGCTACCGAAACGGCATGAGCTGCGTTAAAACTGTATCGTGCAGCATCATCTACAACTTGCCATACTTCATCAAAACCTTCTTCTGTACCAAGTTTTGCTTTGTAACCTGCTAATAGTTCTTGTCTCAACTCTTCTTTTGCTTCAGGCGTAAATTTCTTTTTGCTTATTTTCTTGATAATGTCATATGTATGATCTTCTTTCATACCACACCAAACCAAGAAAGCCATAATAGATTCTTGATACAACATAAAATGATAACTTGGTTGTAAAATCTCATCAATTTCAGTAACGCCCGTACTATAAGGCTTTCTATCAAGAAATGTATTTACCAAACTTGCGAATCCTGGTCTAATCGCAGCTACAAATGCGCTCATCTCTGCATCTGTCTGTGGTTTATAACGCTTCAGCATTGATGTTGAAATATCTGTATCTGCCTGATTTAATGTTGCTGTCATACCATCTTCATATAATTTCCAAGTCCTATTATCTACTTTTTGCAATAACTCTCGAATATTTGGAATAGGCTGATCAATCATCTTATAAAAATCCGAAATTATTTTCCATACCTTTACGGTTAAGTAATCATTCTTCAAAAACTTCCACACATCGGACGTATACCCATCAATACAAGCGCACAGTTCATTACCTACTCGAATTAAACCTAATTCTCTTGATAATGGCTTATTAGACAAAACAAAACTACACGGGCTAGGTGAAATACTTTCGATTGTACCTATATATTTCTGTGCTTCATCTATAATAGGCTTCCACCTCTTATCGTTTCTGAAATTATCTAAATTCTTACCAACTTCGTTGTACTCATCCATTGGAATATCATATGCTCTACACAAGTTTCTAAAAGCAGATGACTCTTTCATAGTTCCCAAAGCATACATATAATAGATACCATCTTCACCAAGTAACTCTTTTGAAGCTAATATTGGTGCAGATACATCAGCCCAGTTTTGGTCGATATCTGGTAATGACCTCGTTTCTAAGATTCTTGCAGTGCTCATAAAACGTGTTGGATATAAGGGTACAGGTGCAGTGAATCTATCTATCTCTGTAAAACCAAGTAACTTATTAATATAGAAGGAAACTGCTGAACCTCTACCTGTTCTTGATAAAACACCACTATATTTTTCTTTTGCTAATTCAACCATTTTCTCATTAAATAAGAAATAATCTGCCATCTGAGTATCTTTAACAATCTTATATTCAAAAGCGATACCATTTTGATATTCTTTCCAACGTAACCTATCTATGTTTACCTTCTCCTTATTCCACTTTTCTGATAAGTGTTTTGCAAGTTCTTTGTCTTTTTCTTCTTGTGTATAATTAGGATAGATTGTAGGCATTTTAATCTCTTTATCAAAATGCAATTCTTCACATTCGTCAAAGATTAAAGTGTTATTCATTGCTTCTTTGATTTGCCAATCAGATAATAGACCTTGTTTTTTATATCTTTCAACAACAGTATCATAATCAGGAAAATCAAGAACAAAATTATCCTCATCACCATAGTTAATACCCTTACCTTTTAAGAATTTCACTCTATCCTTTGCTTGTTCTGGATAAATATAATGACTATCGTTTGCATGAATAATCTGCATATTATAGTGTTGTTTCAGCATTAACATATTCCTGTTATGATTTATTTGAATATCAAACGGATGATTCTGTACTTCTAAATAAAAGTTCTTACCAAAATGACCATATACTGTTTCAAACAGCGTTTTCATATCATCACTTTGTCTTAAAATTCCACCAACACAAGCAGATGTAATAAAGAAATTGTTTGGATTCAATCTTTTAATTAATTCAATATCAATTCTTGGTTTATAGTAGAAACCACTTCTATTACTCTCAGACACAATCTCGTTAAGTTCATAAAAACCATCTTGATTTTTCGCAATGATAATTATATGGTAATTAGCGTTATCTTTTTCTTTACGGTCTTTAACCATATATAACTCAGCACCATAAACCATTTTAAGATTATTCCTTTGGCACAAATCATATGCTTCTAGGAACTTTCCTGACCATCCGTGTTGAGTTGTAAAGTAATTTTTACACCCCAACTCTAAACTTCTTTCTATATAATCTGTATTTTTTACTACACAATCTAATGTAGATACATTGCTTTCATGGCAATGTTTGTGGTAATTTTCATATCTATTTATTTTATATCACCTCTTTTAACTTGTTTTCTCTGAGAATATCCACTTATAACCACCACACGTCTTTTGTTTTTCATTACAACATCTTGATATGCCCATATAGTTCGCACCAGTTTCTCTTTGTGCTTCTGACATTCCATAGAATGTTTTTATATACTTTCCTTCTAAGTCCAACATATCAACTGGTGTTGAGCAACTTATTGATAACTTTTTCTTTGTTTCTTCGTTATGATGCTTACCATACAAAGGATGATTCTTTCCTGAAAAATCAGCGTGGTTATCCTTAATTCTCTGTTTTGTTTCATCACTTCTTTTAATTCCAGTTAATGCCATACTAATATTCTTTTTTTGTTGTTCTGTTAATGGAATCCCGTAGTGTGGATTATTTTCGCCTAAATTTGCTTGTCTTAATTTTTCTTTAGTTTCTTCTTTCATATGTTTTCCAAACAGATAGTGATTTTCTCCACTGCAATTCCAATGATTTTCGACCATTCTTTTTCTTGTTTCTTCTGAATGTGTTCTTCCATAAAAGGGATTATTTTCACCTTTAGTTGCTTCGCTAATTTTCTTTCTAACTTCTTCTGGTATGGTTTTACCCATATGTGCCTTACTTATCTTTTGACGTATCTCTTTAGACAATCTTGAATTCTTACCACCTAATCGAATGTTATATCCTTTACTTCTATTTGAAGAATCATATTTCTTTATCAAATATTCTTCTATGATATTTGCCATCTCTTGAGATAAATTATCAAATAATACTATGTGTTCAAAATTATCCCATCCATATTTCTGTATAGCATTCCAAAAGTGAGTACTATTCTTATATCCCCATCCATTTAACCATCTTTGATTTGGGTCTTTATGATGAGTTTGACCGATATATATTTTCTGATTTATTTTATTTATATGTGCATAAATTACATATTTATCTTCCATATAACGTGTACCTCAATGAATTTTTATAATGAATCTAAAAATGATAACAAATCATCTTCTTCACCAGAACTTTCATTTTCATCTTCCGATTGATTTTCAAACATTTCTTGTTCTTTTAAATAAGCATTGTAAGGCTTATGTAATTTCCTAGAATAAGAACTGAGGGTTGCTAATCTAAATGCATCTTCATCAGTAACATCTTGCCAAAACAGCATTTCATCATTGGTATTAAGATATTCTCTCTTTTTCTCTCTAAATTCATGAATCTTCTCTGTAATATCGGCTTTTAATTCATTTACTTTTTCTTCCGTCAATGGAACTTGAACATAACAATCTTTGATTTCAAATTTTTCTTTCACTTCTTTTGGAAGGTACTCAATTGTATTTTCAAGAATCATTTTATCTACATATAAATCAATATCATCTTCATATCCAAACTCTTTAAGCCACATTTTAGCCGTATTGACTAAACTTTCTCCAATAACATTTCTCTCAATATATCTATCTTTTTTCTTCCCATTTTTCTGTTCGTATGTTACTGTTACATACTTCAAGAAATTCCATTCACAAATAATATCTTCAAGTGGAATTCCCAACGCCTGCCTAATACCTTCGGCATAAATTACCAACTGCCCACACTCTTGTTCTACTTTCTTGCCTGAATATCTTGTGCTCGTTTTCCAGTCTATAATTCTAATTCGTGTTTTTTCATTACCATTTTCGTCTACATATTTTTCTGTAAACATAAAATCAATGTATCCTTGAAGCACTATGTCATCTGTAATTCTGATTATAATAAAATGTTCGATCCTGTGTGGTTGCCTAATCACATTGTGATTTTTAAAGAAATGTCTTACACAATTTTCATATTTATTTGCAATCTTTTCATTCTTTTCTGAATCGTTTCTATCATATTTCAATTCAGCAATATTCATTGTAAGAAGCGAGTCTTCATATATGTTGATCATGTCATCGTATTTAATTTCTCCACTATATAATTTTTCAATAATATCATGACAGTAACCACCAGACACCGCATATATTCCATTCGTTCTGTCTTCTTTTTCATGTAATACATATTTTAAAAATGCTTCCCACTTATCTTGTTTATAACAATGGTATTTACTCCAACTGTCCAATTCATCTATATGTAAATTTTTACAAATTTCTTTAAGTTCTTCTCTTGTTTTTCTTATTGTTATCACCAACACTTTCTAAATATTTCATATACTCTTCATGTTCATTTTCATCATAAATAGTTCTATGTTTAAACATAAACTTATAAATCTTATTACTCATATCCGCCGGACTGTCTTTGGAACCATGTTTTAATAAATTCCATCTATCATAAATATAAGAGACTGGTCTTATATGAAAAAATTTCTCACATTCTTTTCTTATATGATTAATATCAATTCCTTCATCTAAACAAATACAAATCTCTACGTTTAAACTAATCAAAATCTTTACTTGCGTTTCTGTTAATTCGCAGTTTCCAATTGCTGTGGCGGTCTCGTCTTTTCTTGAATATCTTTTCAGTACAGACTTTTGACTCTCCATTACAACTGTATAACCAGCCTCTTGTATTGATTTATAATTTTCATTTAAACCATATATATTAAGTCCTTTTGGATACGTGTCAGAAAGTTTAAAATATTTTGGAATATCAAACATTTCATAATTTTGAACTGTAGTTCTTCCTGAAATTCCTATATATTCATTGTCACCACCATCCCATTTGCGTTCTGGTATTACTATTCTCTTGCGGTCATATGAATATCCAATATTAAATCTTTCACAAGCAAATGGCATAATTCCATCTCTTACCCAGTCTATATATGGAAGTGGTACATATTCTTTAATACACGAATCGTCATATACAGGAACGTCAATATCCAATGTCCTGCGCTTCCTCTTGACTTTCTTAAATATCCTTAAAGGATCATTTTTCTCTTCATCTTTAACATTTTTGCTATATGTATAATTAAGCCCCAAAATCTTATGTAAATATTTATTTGCTTTGCCGAAAGATATATTTTTTATGTCCATTATAATAGTAAATATGTCACCGTTTTTGTTACCTTCAGAATTTCTTATTGCCGAAGATAGTGTGTCTTTTTTTACACATACAGCAGTTTTATTTGTTCCATCAGGCAAGGCGGCTCTCCACTCTTTTTGATATTCTTTTATATCATGACACCCTAAAGATTCTAGTATCGTATAAATACTATTGTTTTCAACTATATATTCTTTCAAATCATCTGCATTAATACCAAATCACCGCCTTGTCCTTTTTTTTTGTTACCAATCTTGAGTTATGTTACAAATTCCAATATCTTTATTTGTATTTGTACTAAAATCAAATTCGCTAATTATTTGAAAAGCATCTGTTTGACCAAATCTATTTTTAGGAATAAATGTAATCATATAATGCTTATCTCTTTTTAATTTAAATGGTATTTTACTTTTGCCATTTTTACCTTCAAATCTATATCCTACGATTTCATGTTTTCCACCTTCATATTCATCTTCGAATGGTCTACGAATCATCAAATTTACACTCATGACATCTACGATGCTCTTTCCCATTCCAATTTCGTTATTTGTTAAATATCGCATTTTTATACTTGCTTTCCCAAGCTGATATGTTACAAATAATCCAACATTTTTTGCTGCTGGTTTAACGACATCATATAGTGCAACCATATCTCTTGTCATTGATTTATAAATTTCATCTGTCTTGGCATCACAGCTCTCTTTTAAAGTATCAAGAATAAAATATTTAACTCCTAAACTCGCATACTTTTTTATGAATTTTATAACAATGTTTACTGAATATCTTTCCAATGGAACAATCGTTATGTTTCTGTTTTCTTTTTTTTCTTCAATCCATTTTGCAGCCTTTCTTAGAATTTCCATTGTTTCTTCATCAAAATTACCATCACGTAACTTATATTTAGGTAACTCCAACTTTAAAACATTATTTGCCACCCATATAATCAATTCTTTTTGTACTTTTGTTTGGTCTTCCTCATTAATAAACAGAACCAATTTTTCATCATATTTTATAATTGATGGTATGATATAATTCATAGCTGTTGTAGATTTTCCAACACCTGAGTTTGCTCCTAATCCGTATATATTGCCACTACAATTCAAACCACCAACTTCTTTGTTTAAAATATCACAATTGTTGAATGGTAAACCAACCCCAATCCCTTCATTTAAACGATCAATCAAGCTATTGATTCCGTCGCATGCATTATATGTTGTGACTTCATTAGATGCATTTACGAAAATATGGTTTAGCATTGCTTCATACTCTTCATAAATATCATCAAGGCTCATATCAACAAACTCTTTAATTCTGTCATATATAGGGAACTTGTTTTTAAGCATAAGTAATACTGTATTCCATTTGCTTAATTCATTTACATACCCACCAATATTCTCTACCTGGACATATTCTTTCGCTTTCTCGATTGTGTTATATCCACCATATTCATCATATTTTGATCTTAATTTAGGATGCTTTTCTAAATATAACCCAACAGTTATATCATCTAAAATTGCCTTCTTTTCTTTAATTACAATATCATAAGCTATTTGCCAATACACTTTCCAAGTATTCTCAGTAAAATCATCTAATTTTAATGCATAGTCATACATCAAATCTGGCTTGCAGAAAAAAATCGACACAATATTTGCCTCGCAGCTAAGTTTGAATTCTTTTACAGTTTTAGCTGCATTTAACATCATCTCTTGAAATGGAGTGATTTTTTTATTTTTATTTTGTGCCAAATATCAACCCTCCCTAAAACCATTTTTTCATTCGTCCATTTGTATCTTGTGTTTTTCTAGTATATTTCGCCCCATTATTAAATTGGTTTTCATAGGAGTTTTCTTTTATTTTTTCTTCTCTATTTTTTGCTTGTCTTAAACGTATATAAACATCATTAATTTCTGGTTCAACAATCTTTACTATCAAATTAATTCTGTGTTTTTCATCTTTTATTTTGGATTCGTTTTTTGAAAGGTAATCTAAAATTTTTTTTCGACATATCTTAAATGCACATAGAATTGTGTAGTCATCATAACATGCTTCTGATTCAATATTGTTATTAGCTATATGCAACCCTTTTTTTAACCCTCGTAATTTTAAGGCAAGATATTTTGGAAATTTCATATTGTCATCATATTGAAGAATTTCTTTTTTGACGTATTCACATAATTCAATCCATTCTTTATCTTTTGATTCTTTTTTTGTTCTAGCCAAAACACACACCTCTAATCTATACGCTCTGATACATACATATCAGAGCGAGCAATTTATTTTTTTTTTTTTTTAAGACAATTGCAACTTTGTAAAATCTAAAAGTTCTGTCAAATTTTCAACAGTTTGCATTTCGATTTTTTTAATATCAATTTTCTTTTCTTTAATAAGATTATTGATTTTACTAATTGCATCAATATTCTTATCTTCTTTTAACTGCTTCATTAAAGCTTTCCATTCTTCTGCAAGAGCCTCTGCTTTATCTGCTTTATCAACCATTGATTCTGTTGATGTTTTAAGATCATTTTTATATGATGTTTTATTTGTTTCAAGACCATTCATGGATTCGTAATAATCTTTCCAAATATCAAAACATGGGTTTTCAATATGTTGCCCGACTTTTGTAACACCTGTCCTGTCTTTGATTACCTCTGCCCAAAATGTTACATTTCCGTCTCTATCTTTTTTTGTGTAGTGACGAAGGATTGTATCATAATCAAATTTTACACTTTTGTGCATATCAGGCTTATAGCCAATCACTTTCTTTCCGTCATCATCTTTAATCTCAACTTCTTGGGCTACTGATACAACATGCGTTCCTTTTGAAGATAAATCAATTTTCGCTTGTTGTAATTTCATATTGATAATCTTAATACGCCCCCATTGTTTAACACTGATGCCAGCGTCATCCACATCTCCGCCTTTTTTTCTAGCACGTCTTTCCTCTACTTCTGTTGCACCAATTTGCATTGTCGCATAAAATTTACTTTCAGAATCAATAGAAAGTGTTTCAATTTCGCCATCATATTCGCCATCAATGAATGCATCTAAATCCTCTTCTAGTTCATCTAAATCCGATGTATTATCGACCATAATTAAATTGTTATATGTATTTCCATTGTTAATAGTAATGTTTTTCCCTTCGTAATGCGCCACACCAGTTTCAGAGTCAATACATGCTACTCTAGGAAATGTTAATTGAAAAGTAGATTTTCCACTTCCAGATTCCCCATAACTTAAAAATTTACCACCGATTTTCGCTGTTCTAGCTTTTCTAAAAGACATTAATTATTCCTCCTAAGTTTTTATATTTATTTATATAATTTGGTTTGTCTAATTTAGACAAACCATTTTACATATTGTCTAACATTGCAAGTAAATCATCGTCTTCTGACGTTGAATCTGAATCACTATCGACATTTGTATCATCATCTGTACTTACACCAGCATCAGCTAATGCCTGTTCATAAAAATACAAATCAGTATCTTCATATTTAGATTCTTCTAATGCAACCGTTGGTTTTCTGTTTTCATCCTGTCCAACATATGTAATGTCAGGTTTTAAAATAATCATTCGTTTTTCACGATTGTTATTTCCTACAGCACATTTAGATTTTGCTTCATCTTCTGAATACAATCCCATTTCAATTAATTCTTTAATATCATCTGGAATATCATCCTCTGTAATGTTTACAATAGATCCACCCTCGATAATATCTCCCACAACGGTTAGTGCATTTAAAGTATTCTTTTTTGATACTTTAAAGTATCTCTGAAGCATTTTTGCCGTAATTTCTTCATTCTCATTAACATGTACTTCAAATGTTTTTGGGAATACGACATTTTGTTTTACTGTCACTTTTTTACCGTCAATTTTCGGACTTCCTACATAATCAACCACATAAGCATCAAGCATAATAGTCCCTTTTTCTTTATCGCGTTTTCCAATACTTTTTGAGTCAAGAAGAATCATCTGGCTAAATTTTGCTTTAAAATCATCTTCATTTTCAACTTTAGATAACACAATAGATGTGATTTCTTTTTTCATTGATACGTTCTCATCATACTCTGAATATCCAATATTACCTTTTACATTAACAATCATTCCATCTTCCAAATGTTCGTTTAAATATTGGACTGCATCATAAGGAGTCAAAAATTTCTTATATACTGTTTTTTCTTTTACATCTTTTTCTACACCAACAGTAATGAAAGAAGAATCAGCAATTGTATCAAGAAGATCTTCATTAAATCTATCTTCCCATGCAATTTCAACCATTTTGCTTTTTCCATAATCATCTTTATCTGTTTTACTAAAAGCTCGTAAAATATTGTCATCATCTGGGAAGAATCCTCCACGCATTTCTCCATAAACAATATTACCATTGCCACAATCTACACCAAGATACATCTGATTGTCTGTCCATCCAGAATCATAAGAATTATCAAGATTAAAAGTTTTGTCTGTTACTTTTGCTCTTCCGATAAGATTAAATGATGCCTTTCCTTTTTTTAATGCTTTTCTTTCCTTTTCTCTTGCCATTAAGTAAAATCCTCCTTATTATGTAAAAATATTAATTAATTAACTTATATCTGAACGCCCTCTCGGACGGAACATAGAAGTAACTCTATATATAAATTCTATGTAAAACAGTGATTTTTGGCTGACTTTAACCAAGGGTATGCTGTAATCCACCCAAAAACAAATTTGATTTTCTATTGTATTTTTGAAACCAATTAGTGTTGCGCTATACTGAATATAATACTGACCGCCAAATCAAGTATTGTATTTTTATATTTTAATATTCTCTATTTTAGTCTATGAAATAAGAATTTTATTGCCCATTTGTTGTGTTTAATATTTTGTCGATAATCATCTTTTCTGGGAATGTATTACATTTAATTATGTCAACTGTTTGACAGCAAATACCGATTATAGAAATTACACAAACAAAAAATAATATTAATGGTGCCACATAAATAATCCACTGTACGACACTTCCATCCTCATAACCTTCATCAGTATTAAAACACTGTCTAATAAACAACACACTAGCCACAAGTGCTAATACAAAAATAATTAACCACATAATTGATGTTGTCATTTCATAATTTGTATATTTTACAAAAAGCTCTTTTAAATAAGGTATCATATTTTTTTATGACCAGTCTATTGCAATCCCTAGTCGGCTTGCTAAATCATCAACGATTTTAATAATTTCATCTGCCAAAAACTCACCTCCTCATTTAATTATTCTCTCTTTTATTTCTAAAATTTTATAACATGAACTTTTAATCCATATCTTTTTGCAATATCTATCATATTTTTTGTTCCTTTTGATTTTCCATCCCAAAATGCAATAAGTATTCCAACATTGTTATTCTCCACAGAAAACTTTGCCATTTCTACATTTCTTTTATAACCGGCAGATTTTCCATGCAATCCCCAATCGGCAGGGAATTTTGATAGTTCATATTCTTTGTTTTTTGCAAATCTTTCTCCTAATTGGTCAGCACCTCTCGCAGTTCCGCTAATTATTCTAATCTTTTGTAACTCACGATCTTCATTTTCTATTAATTCTCCCATAATAATAGTAGAACACTTTTCTTCAAGCAATCTATAATCAGTAAAATCTCTACTTCCAGCAATAATTACTCTTAATTCGTTTTTCATAATTCTTTTTCTCCTTCTAATAATCCCAAGGTTTTTGTTTATTTACCCATGCAAGTAGCTCTTCGTCAGAATACTCATCTCCGATATCCGCATCTGGATTATAGAATTGAATAGACTGATTGTTCACGCCAGATTTAAACAATTGATCTAATATAGAAAAAGCGTTTTCAACACCTAGTAAATATGCTTTTCGTTCTAAATCTGACATTCCTTTTGTAAAAACATCTTCATTCTTTTTAATAATAGTTTGAGCTTCTTTTGTATTAATCGCCCAAAAATGAACATCACTAAAGTCTGCTAACATATCTATCACTCCTTTTTGTAATTTGATTTAATGGATACAGCCGGACTCGAACCTGCGACCTTCCGCTTATGAGGCGGCTGCTCTAACCATCTGAGCTATGTATCCAAAGGCGGTTAAAATACCGCCATATTATAAAGAAAGGAAACTATGAAAAAAATCTACGGCGAATTGCAATCAAGGACTCGAACCTTACTTTTCATATTGAACGTGCTGCCAATTTACACTAGATTGCAACTTCATTTATATTATTCTCTTTTACAAGACAATATTTTCTTAGAAAGGCTTTCGCTTAAAAATGAAAATTCCTTTTGAGAAAGCACTTTAGCAATGTCTTTCAAATCATACCCTGTGTTTATTTTTTTGAACACATCTTGTATTTCTACTCCAGAATAAAGCATGTCCATTATTTTTTTTGTGTATAATTCTATGTTTGTTTCAGGAATTAATACTAAATGACAATCTCTTTGGTCATCATTTATGTCTGTACATGTAAATTCAAAACTCTCATCTGCAACATAATCTCTTTCTTCGTACATATCACACACGCAATTTTTAGTTCCATGTGGACACCAGTATTGATATTTGTTATTACAAGTTACTAACATAATATTCCCCTTTTAAAATCTACATTTATTGAAAAAATTTATTTTCCATTTAATGATGTAATATTTTTACTTTCGACTTTCTCCAATAATTTTTCTGTCATTGCTGCACATCCATCTACATATGTACCATAACGATCACTACTAACTCCCCACTCTAACGAGTCATTTACTGTTTCAAAAAATAATTGCAAAATATCTTCTTTTTCCATACTTAATTCTCCCCAATCAGCCCATTCTCCATTTACTTTTTTTAGCACTCTTGTCACTTTTTCGTTATCAAACACTTCATTTGATTCTTCGTCAGACATTTCTTTATTTCTAGTAAAAGTAATACAACCGCCTTTATCCTTATCTTCCAAAAGTAAATACTGTGCTCTGTTCTTAATTGCAACAAACTGTTCATGTGAAACTCTAACATGTTCAACTATCCTACAATCTAGGCTCATCTTCATACTTTTATTCTCCTTTTTATTCGTCACAATGTGTATGATTTTCAATATAATCTTTAACTGTCCAGCAATCACAAATATCATCGTTTTCTGTTGAGTACGCTGTTGTTTCTAACGAGTTATCCTTTACATACCAATAACGCTCGAATATCCAATCATCGGGTTTAACATAATTACAATCAACGTCATGTTCAACACAAACTCTTAATAGCGTTTCTGCATCTTCAATTGATTCACATTCTAATTCTGATTCACCAGAAACAAATGAATCCCAGTTTATTTTCGCTTTATTATTCATTTTATCTCGCCTACTCATTCTCATATTTTTCATACATTCCATATACCGTGATAATCTCTTTATTTCTCTCAAGAGAATTTTCATATATTTTTATTCTCTCTTTGCTGCTACAAATCTTATCTAATAATTCATCAATCTGTTGTTTTTCGTACAAGATACAATCCTTGAGCATTGTTATGTTAGCACGTGCATCGTTGTACTGCTCAGTTGTTGGCTTGTCCATTTTAATATTCTCTCCTTTACTACATTAATAACATTACAATCGCTGTCGGATAGTAAATGTAATCTAAAATTGTATTAAATAGTCTCCAAAATCTATGAAATTTATAATCTTCTATATTTAAACTCCAAACATCTTTCATACACAGAAGCTCTTTTATGTGATATAAAACTGTCACAAGCTGTAATGATGATAATACGAAAATATATTTATTATCCAATTCAACCCAAACCAATATGTAAATAAGAGCAAACAAAATATATAATATTAATGTCATAATAATTGTTGTTAACTTTGCAATGTTCCATTCATCTTCCGACATATTTTCTTTTTTCTTCTTTAATATTTCAATATTAGCTTTCATCATTGAATCATATCTTTTCTTACTTAATGATGTCGAAGTGTATTTCACACTGTAAAACAACATAATAATCAACACAGCTAGTAAAAATACCTTCATTTACTTATTCTCCCTTCGTATGAAAGCGATGTTTCATTTATAATTTATTCTCCAATATATATTAATTTATCAACATATTCTCTACCATCGCCTTTAAAAATTGGAATATTTTTATCAATAATCCATTCATTTTCAGATTTAGAAGTATCTCTTAACTGTGCGATTCCCATCACACCATTTACCGAAATGACAATCTTATTTCTCACACAGCAACTTCCCCTCTTTTGATATGTCGGAAAATTATTCCAGTTAATTCCTTTTTGTGTAAAAAGCATGTCCTGAATTTTATTACAAGATTTGCCATGAAGTTCTTTCTGAGAGAAATTAGCCTGACCAACCATCTGAATTGAGTTTCTAGTGGCATCTAACTGTCTCCAATAAATATTGTTTGTTACTTCTTCTTTTGGAATATTGAAACATCTCGCATCAAACATAGCGCCTTTTGATACAGCCTTTAATAATATCCTATGATACTCATCTCTCTTCATCCATATCTATATCCTGATTACAAAATCCATCTACGAAAATCTTATTGAAATTATCCATATTATTTTTCCTTTTCTGAAACTAACTCAATCTTATAACCTAGTTTCTTCTCGACTTCTGATAAAGTCATTTTGTGCTTTTTCTCTTTAATCATATTTGTTAAATAGCAAGTATTATCAACAACATCATCACCATCAATAGTTTTTACTTTGACATCTTTTGAATGTAATTTTAATTTAAAATCTCCGAATGAAGCATATACGGTATCAGGTCTTGGCAATAAAAAATTACTGACTTGTTCGGTTTGAAGAAAAGGTGTCCGGCTAGTCCATATAGGTAATTCCATTTTAGGTATAATAATCTCATGAATTCCCAGATTATCCTCGCATTCATATCTCAACTCTAAAAAATATTCATCATCTTCTTTAAACAATTTAGCGCTTTTTAATTCTCCAGGTTCATTGCCTATGTACATATTTCTCCTTTCTTAGTTAACACGAAATAGCATATCCGTTCCCATCTTTGTTAGTTCACTCAGCGCAACGCTTGTTCCACTCGTCAGCATAATATTGACGATTATAAGGTTCCACAGGCTCTTTGTCACATAGTAGTACGTAGAATAACTCATCGTTTGATAAATCTGAAATACACATATTATTCTCCTTTCAACTTCTTCCCACAATCAAAATAATTTACAAAATTAGCCTCGCTACATTCCTTACATGGATAAATATAATGATCATGTTTGGTAGAATTTGCTCGATGATATACAGGAGTCCCATAATACATGCAACGATGATTTACTTTATAATGATTCAATCCGTATAATTGCTGCTCCTTTTCTGTGAAATTCAAATATACGCAATTATTACAATCTGGCACGATGGTTTTTCTCATACTCTTCTTTATCTTTCTTATTCCAAAACACCGGACGTATCTCTATTCCGGCATCATGAAGTTTCTTCCAAATATTATGATAGTATTGTCTATTAATAGCGATTCGTATACTTGATGCTGGTTTGCTAAAATCAATTGGGTCTTCGTCTACCGAAAGTAATTGATGAAGTATCTCGGCTGTAATCTTCCCTGTACTACGACCAACATAAGCACAACCGCTAAGAATGTATTCCTTCTGCCATCCGAATAACCGAAAACCTAGAGCTTTTTCTATAGAATCAAAATCCACCCAGCTATCTCTTTCATATGGTGAGTGATATAACCATTCGATATCTTCGCTTTTCTTTTTTTCGTTTTCATAATCATCTAAGATATACGAAATACATCTTTCGTCTGGATAATCAATGCCTTCGCACCATCCATCATATGATGGACACCTGTTTTTGAATTTACAACCCATAATAATCTCCTTTCTCTAAATATCCATATAAGCTGTACATGCCTCAATTTCTCCACATTTCTTTTCGCATCTGTAGAAATATGGACATTCTATATGAGTACACACTCCATCCAGATCGCTATAATCGTTATCTGAATCATCTTCGACCTCTATACTCATAAAATCCTTTTTACTTTTCTCCTTAAGTTCATCCGCTATATTTGGAAGTTCATGAGTAAATATCGGTCGTCCCATAATCTCTTCAGTATAAGCATGGAAATCACTAAACTCTCCGATCAAATATCCTGTGTATGCGCTTACAATAGCAGCTTCTCTTTTAGTCATAATATTCTCCTATTCGATATTCAAAGTGTATCCACAATGTTCACATCTCTTCTCTGTAAGATGAATATAATACGGAGAAGTATATTCACCACAAACAGGACATTTATACCCTAATGTCTGTTCTACTTCACCTTCATAACGTAATATTGGACACTTTCCAATGATTTTGTTGTCATTTGCTTCAACATAATAATCAATTTCACAATTTCTCATTTTATTATTTTTACAAGTTTCACATATTCTCGGTCTTTCTTTGAATGATTTGCATTTGTCTTTGTATTCACATTTAATATTCATAGTATTCTCCTTATGAAATAAACCTTTCTTTATTTTTTAATTGGTTGCTTTAACCATGTTATAAATTTACTACAATGTGATATGCCTGAACACTCATTCTCCTTAAGACACTCATAGCATGAAAACAAATTATCCCCATATGAACGAACTGTCTCTTTCAAAAAATCAGCTAATTCTTCATCTGACATCGCACGTATTCTATCTGCATTTGTCATCGCATCTTCAAACATAGAATCTGTCCAATGATAACAATCTTCATCTTCATTTAAGTAATAACTAATATCACCTTCACCAAAATCATTAACATTTGAAATGGTTAAAGTCTTGCCTACTAATCCAATCATTTCTTCTCTAATTGGAACACCATCATATCTTTCTCCGACTTTTAAATCAGTACGAATCCTAACTTTATCTCCAACTTTATATTTCATATGCTTACCACCTACTACTCCACTTTATATTTAAATGCTAACGGACAACCATAATCTATACAGCCACCAAAACATTGACACCCATCACCAATCAAAAGACATTCATATTCTGCATAACCAGTATCATATTCATAATAACTTTGATTTACATATTCGCATTCTTTAAATTTATTCTCATATTCAATCCATTCATTCATAAGATTATTCTCTCTTATCAGCAATACATTTAATGTTATTTTCAATTTGCCTGTATGTTTCATTTGCTGTTAAGATGCTTAATACAGAACTAGAAAGCATATTTTTTGTAGATGTGTCAAAGACTTCTTTCATGGTTTTATTTACTTGTTTACGAATATCGTCCATAAACTTGTCCAAATCATTTTTAATCATTTCGTCAAAATCAAATTGTTTATTAATATATTCTTCAAAAGAAACACTTTCGGTATAAGATGAATTTCTTCTTTTTACTTTTAATGTTTTTGATTCTAATCTATTTTTTAATTCTTTTTTGATAAACTGCTCTACAGTATACTCTTTTTCTTCTTCATCGCCCCAAAAGTTACCGCCAGTTTTTATTTTTGTGTTCATTATGTAATCATTTACATAGTTTTCAAATTTCTCAGAAACAGCGTTTTCAATGATTTCCTTCGCACTATCTTCTATTTTCTTTCTTATAATTCCTTCAACTTGTCTTTTCACTAATGATTCAATATTATTATTCATTGTTGTCGAAACAAGTTCTTCCAAATTTTCTAAATCAATTGTTAACTTCATCTATTTTTCTCCTTAATATCATATAATCTTGACATAGACACTTTTTTCATTTCGCCATCAACTAAAACTACTGCGTAATCTCCGCTCCAAAAACTTGAGCCAGTTGAGATAATTTGACATTCTTTATTAACAGAACACTTTTTACAATTTTCTACCTGCCCATATTCTATTTGCATATCTAAACAGTTTCTACAAGTAGACCAGTTTGGTTGTAATTTCGCTACTAACATTTATAAACACTCCTTGATAAAATCCATTTCTCCGTTTTCGCATAGAAAGTTATATTGATCTATCCAACCTTGAGCAGAAAGTTTGTTAATTTTAATTTGTTTTTTGAAATTTTCATAAAATATATGTGGCGATATATTAAATTTACTTTCTGCAATTTTAGATAATGTTTTATAGGTAAAAAATGCGTTTTCTTTAGATAAATTTTTAATTGTGAGATTTGAATCAACAAAAGCTTCTGTCGGATCATTTTTACTTCTTTCGTCAGTCAATGCTCTATCGAATAATTCTGTTATTGTCATATAAAAACATGTCAACTTAAAACAAATATCATTTATATTATTACCGTCGTACATTGTCTTCACATTTAATTCTTCCTCAATCTCCTCCCATGTGAATTGGCTTGTAATTAATTCATGAGTATATTTTTCCCAAATTGTTTTATAATCAGTTCCAATAATTTTACTCATTTCAATTACAGAATCCACAACTTTTTCGATACTAAAATCCATTTTATTCCTCCTATGAAACGTGAGTTTTATATTAAAACCCAATCTCTTCTAAAGCACATTCGAGTTCTTCTTTTAAATCTTCTTTGGTATAATCATAGTTTTCCAACATTTCTTCAATGGGTAAATTAGACCGTAACCACATAAATAAAAACTCTGCAATACCTTCTGTGTCATATCCTTTTACTTCAGAATCATTTTGTAATGGTTGAATCATTCCGGTTTTTATATGATGAGCAAACTTATCAGCTCCAATAATAATTTTATTTCCTTTCGGAATAATTACCTTTTCTCCTGATAACACTTTTTCTATCTCTACATCTTTGTTTGATGTAATAATCTGTCCAATTTTATATTCCATTATTTTATTCTCCTTTTAAATCAGTTTTATATGGATGTACTTTAACTCCTCGTCTAAAACATTCTTCAATATAACTACTTGTTTTATCGTGAAAAGCTTTTTCTAAGTCAATAATATTGCCTGCGTCATAACTAACATATGCTACAAATTCAGTATTCGCATTTACTATTTCTCCATAATAAGTTTTCGTTCCTACATCATATTCAATTGTTCCAATCATATTTTTATACTTGTTAAAGTATCCGATTAGCATATTTACACTTCCTTTTTATTCTGCCTTTAAATCAATTTCCTTACAAAATTCCAAATAATCATCTACAGCTTTATGAAATTCTTCTTCAAGTTGTACAATGTTTTCTGCTTCATAATTGACTAAATGATTCTCATTTGTAAATAATACTTTTCCATAATGAATTTTATCTTCCGAATCATATTCAATAGTTCCAGCGTAACCTTTATATTTTTCAAATGTACCAATCCTACAAGTCTTTTCTCTCCAAAATACCTCTTCTCCAGGATAATATGTCGGTTCCTTCTCAAGATGTCCGTTAATTTCTTTTTCGATTCTTTCTCGTACTTCTACCGAAATAGAATACATCACATTCGATAACCAATCTTCATGCATATCGTCTTCTATGCATTCAATAGCGTAATACAAATCAAAATTTGCATATGTTTCCTTTGCCAATGACGCTTTTACGTCTTCATCATCAAGAAAACAATGTGATTTCATAAACTCTATTTTGTCCATAATAATAGGATCATCAATAATTCGTCATCATTTAATTCTGATAAAAGTTTCATTATTTACCTCTCTCAATTTATACCCAAATAATATCTTCGTGTTTCCCTGTATAACATGGCATAATTATTAACTTAAATATATCCTTATCAATCTTTTCATCACACCACATTTTCCCAAATTTAAATCCTCTTGATGATTCTGATGCACTAACCCATTTTAGCGTTGTTCCATCTGTAAATTCTGTTCGTAATTCATGTTTATTATTAAATTTTTTATAAACAGTTTTACCACATGTCTTCTCAATTCCTAACATAATATCAATCGCTCTACAACGATTAAATCCAACAATAGCCCATTTCTTTTCAAATATTTTTTCAAATCCTTCATCCATCAAAATACTACCTCATTAAATTTCTATCTTTTTATGTCAATCACAATAATTAATCCATTCCTAATATTCTCTTCCAGTTTATTCCACTCTTTATATTCCGAAACAATGTCCTCTTTATCGTAAGTATCTCCATCCATAGATATTAATTCTCCATTTTTACTTGCAGCACAACCTATAAAAATTGAGTTACCATAAAACTCTACTTTGTCATCTGGAATTTTCAGTCTATAAGAAATATAATCGTAGTCTTTGTTCTTAATTAGATCTTTTATTTTCATATTCCACTCCTGTTATCTCTTACAAGGTTCTGCATCCAGCTTCATGATGTGAGTTGTAAATTCCGGCAAATACATATTTTTGCTATCACATTTTAATAATTCCATTTTTCTGTTTCCGGTAGGAAAACTTCTTGTAATCAAATAATATTTACCGATTTCTAAATATAATGAATAATCATTACCGAATCTGTTTCTGAATACATCATTCCATTTATCTTCACAAAAATCTAATTCGATTCCATTTTTTAATAAAATTTTTCGTTTGTTGTTTTTTGCATCATTTATACTATTTAATAGTTTTTTATATCGACTCGTAAAAATCAAAATTACATCACCTACTATTACTTTAATACTAAACCATTATTTATTCTGCTCGCCTAACTGATATGCCCTTTTGCAAACAACATATTTGTCACATAAACAGTTCTCTTTATGATAATAACAATCTGCATTACATAAATATTTTCTTTTCTCTATCTCACAATTAAATATATCGTAATTCACATAAAAACTTTTATCATATGTGCCGTCCTCATCATGTATTCTGCCAATGTATCCGCCATCTGACATATCATATACCGATTCGTCTATATATGATTTCAAAAAATCATATATATCTTGACCAATGTCATCAGTGCCTATGAGATACCATTTCATACAAAAATCAATCTCGAATAAATAAAATTCATGTTCGTCGCATTTTTTTAATTTAAGATTGTAGTTTGGATAATCATATCTTTCATGCATTCCCCATTTTTCATTTTGTAACATTATAAAATTTTCTCTTGAATATTCTTCGCTAGAAAGCAATAGTAAATCATGTAAGATATCTTTAGGTATATCTTCTTTTAATCTAAAATTCAACTTCCCTTCATAGTAGTTACTCATAACTTTCTCCTAAATCTATTTTCGCATCATTTAACCCTTTTAAAGTAAATCGGCTAATAACCAAAATCACATCATGCTGTGTACTTCTCCATCTGAGTCAACATATTTATCAGACATTATACCGCCTCGACTTGTATACCATCCGTCACCGCTACTATCCCAGTTATTATCTCTTCCCAAATCGGATTCTCTTTCTCCTCTTTCAAATTCATCATCGTAATAATTTCTGTTATACATAAAAATATTCCTCTCTTTCTTTTATAAATTAAGTTGTTCTATAATCGGCAATACCTTCTCTGTTAAATGCGGATAAAACTTTTCTAAAGTCTGTCTTGCATTTAAAGGTTTATCAGGTTTGGTATATCGTGCACACTCCCAATCAATAACCATCTGCACAATATCTGTGTTAGTTTTTGCGTGTTTTTCGTGATGGCGTGAATAATTTCTATGCCATTTTGAAATTTTTTCTTTGTCAAAAAATGGATACAATAGCATCTTATCAAAATCATGGAATAAGCTTCTAAACGTGTTGTGACCCAACAATTGCTTTTCTACTGTACGAAAAGCCTTTCTGTGAGCTATTGTATATTTCATCTTTTCTTTGTTTTTAATCAAATCCTTAACTTTCATATTTTTCACATTCTTCCAACATACACATGCCTTCTATCCAAACATATCTGTATGTATATCTCTTTCTCTAATTATTTCAGCAATCTTACATAGTCCTTGCTGAGTATCTATATGATAAGTTGCAACAAACCTCGGTTGATTTGGATCATCAATAATATCTTTCGACTGTTCCATGTATCTTCCAAAACCAACCTTTTCTAATAAGTCTGATAACTCTTTCGTATAAATTGGATTATATGATTCTTTCTCAGGTTCTACATTTCCACAATGCCCACCTGCTCTAATCTGCAAGTCTTTATAGTTTTCATAAATATAGTTGGCAATTTCTAAAGGCATATCACCTTTACATACCCAATATGTCCATGCACGATAAAACTTAAAACCATTTAGTATCCCTATATATTCTGTCTTTACTTCTGAGTCCAAAACTGATGGAAGTACAAAAACTGGTATCTTAGCAATCTCTAATTCCTCTTTAACCTTCTTGCTAACTTTTGAATCATATATTCTGGTTGCAAAATTCTCCATATTAACTCTCCTTGATTTTTATCTTCTCTTTTTTCTAGTAATAATACCGCCATGCATTTTAAGCCAATTGTTTGATACTTCTCTTCCATACCACAAACTTAACAATGCATTACGATTAATGCTATTTGTGTTTATTGTAAACTCAACAGAATATTTTTCATGTGGAAGTTTTCTTATTTTTAAACCTCTTTCTTCTGGAAATTGTTTAACCTCAATGATGGCATCAGTAACTTCAAAAGGTTCGCCATCGCCAAAATATAATACCCCCATAAAACATCACCTCATCGACATGAAACATTTCTTTTGTTTTGTGACAAAACCACCTTGTCTTTTAATCAATTGTAGGATATCGTCTGTCCTGAATTCCAAAAATTCTGAATCAAATTCTCCATTGTTATGCAATGGACATTCATAATCAAGAAAATCGCATAGTATCTTATGTATTTCTTCTCTTAATTCTCCGTAATTTAATTGACCATTATTGCTTTTTTGTGAATGCTCAAATGCTCTCAATTCATCTTTGGACAGCCATTTAATCCATGCACCACAATCAGAACAATATAATCCAACGTTATTTCCTTTTTCTTTTGTAAATAAATCTATACTTCCGCACTTTTTACAACAATTCTGATACATTATTACTCCTCCATATTTATTGCTCACCCTTATAACTTTTGCATGTAGGATGTCTTAAATTAACGGTCTTTCATACTCATTTAATTTTTCAATAATCAAATCCTTTGGTAACAAATCTTTACAAAAATAAGCTGTTGCAAATGGACTCCCTTTTACAACTTTATCCATATGCTCATGATTGTGATAACAAACCCTCGCATCAAAACTCAGTAATTGAATCCCCCTCCCTCTCAAAATATTTAAATCTTGATTTTCCTTGAAGTGAATTCAATGGCAGTAATATTGCAAACGGTTTATTAAATGAATATAATCGTTCAAGAACTTTGTCTTTAACGCTGAATGGCGGATTGCTAACAACGATATCCCATTCAGACGGTTCATATGTAAAAAATCTTGTCCTTCCGCCAAAGAACTTCTAATAACTGTGAATCCCAACTCTTTTAGCCTTCTATAAAAAGCACTCCATTCTTCGTCAAATGGGCACCAAATTGCTTTATCCTTCGGAAGATATTTTGCAATGTGCTCTACAATATAGAATGGTGAGTATAGTTCATTGTCTCTTTTGTCTGATGTTAAATAGCCAGTATTCAATCCCAATTTTGTTCACCATAGTAGCTGCGCAGCTTTACTCACATGTGAACGTTTATCCTTTCTTAAGAATTCATAACTGTTATATTTATTTATTCTCTTTTACAAAGTTCATTATTCTAAACCCATTCTAATCGGCAATAACACTGTTGTTCTTTCACACAAAAAAGGTTTATCTTTTGAGCAAAATTTATTATGATCCATATCATATTCATTCAATACAACCAGATTTCCAACGGTATACTGAACTGTATTATTACTCTTTGGTTATACTCCGTTTAGTCTCATCACACGGTATACTTTCAATACTACTTCCATTTTTAAATTTCATTTTCATATACTTATTTATTCTCTTTTATGCAAGCATTTCAGGATAAAAATCATATAAATAATCTCCAAAATCGCCGGCAACATCAGAACTTAACCTATTAATCCAACTGTCCTTCCATTTTCTCCCTTGTTCTGTTTTGAGAAAATTAAAATATTTTTCTTCCAATTCTTTTTCCTTTTCTAGTTTTAATATAAATCCCTCCAAATCAAACTTAATTTTCTTTATTTACTAAAGACATCATAAAATCATATAATGCTTCTCTCTTATCTTCTTTTGAATATTTTATGTAAGTATTTGGTTCGTTACCAAACGCCATCTGCACATAACTATCTTCAAAATCCGAAGTGTCTAAATGCTCAAAAATGAACTCAATAATCTCTTCTTCTGTTTCATATTCAGGAAATGTTGAAGCCCATTCTTGTTTTAACTTTCCCATTTATTCCTCCAAATAAAAATAAATTTTATTATTAATTGTACAAAGAACTTATCTCAACAACTTTCAATCCAAACCTTTCACTTCTTAAACACGGTGCATAATCTTTATAGATTCTTATATTTCTTGACTTGTAAAAATCTTCAATTATATATTTATCTCCGCAAACAAAATTTAATCCATTTGCGGCTTCGTAAAATTTTTATCCTTTACCTTATACAAATAGCTATAACCGCCTGCATTTCCTACTGGTTGTGCCAATAAACACATTGCTATATGTTCAGAATCGTATATACGATTACCTTGTCGGAATTGTTTTCCAAAATTAATTTCTCCAATTCCACCTACTAATACTGGTTCATCCCCACAAACAGATTTTACTCTGTCTGTGGATTGATAAAATTTCCAGAATTGATATCTTTATACAATCTATCCAATCCACGCTCAAAAGCGCCGATGCCTGAAAAGAAACTACTCAATTTCAAATCATCAAACAAATATGGCATTGCAATATATAATTCTCTGTATATGTAATAAAGAACATCAACTACAATACTGTTTCCGGCTTGTTTATACAGCTGGCTATTTGATATCCCTGCTTTTTGTGCTGCATCAAAGTTTTCATCAGAAAATCCCATAAGCCTGAAAGTTTCTCTTGGTGTCAACTTGCGAATTCGGATTGGAGATTCAATTTTGCAAATTCCTGTTTCTGTCGCAGTAATAGTCGGACTAATATTCCCATTATTCTGAACTCTACCTCTCCTAGTTTTGCTATCTGGATAAGACAAATCTGCAACACCTCCAACTTCACATTCTATATATCCTTGTTTTGTGGCTTGCTTTATATTTACCATCATTGGACTTTTATAATCACAAGCACATAATGATCTTCCAATATAATCAGAATCATATACTGTATTGCTTTGATGTTTTTTACCATCTTCTGATTTTTTTATGTAACCAATTTCTTTTACATTATTCTCAGTTACACAATTCATTTCCTGATTGCCAAACCCTTTATAATCTCTTGCAAGTAATGTGTTTGCACAATTAGTTTCTTTTGTAAATTCTTCTCCTTGATTTCTAACAAGATCAATAATGATTTTTGGTTCTAATCCGCCACCACCACAACAATTCAACGCTGGACTACATCCTTCAGAAGAATAAATCCTACCTCTCTGTGGATTATCCCAATTACCAGTATTAACAATGTTCCCGACTTGTTTTACAGCATTTTCATTTACAAATCTCGGATCTTTATAATCTCTTGATGTTAGTGTTGGTGCATAGTCTGAATATTCCCTACTTTTTCCTTCTCTTTTTATTTGACATGAATTATATAATAAAGAATTTTTATTTTTAAGATTTGTAACAAATTTCTCAACTTTTTCATCAGAAATATAAAATTTTTCATCAACTTCATCTTCTAACAAATCTTTTAATCTTAAACCATTATCAAAAGGTTCTGGAAATTTAAATTTACCATTATCTAAATCTTTACGAATAGAAATAATAAATACACGCTCCCTGTTCTGGGGAATCCCATAATTCTTTGCGTTCAAGACTTTGTAATACGAATTATATCCAGCATTATCTAAATCACTTAGCACCATCTCAAACTCATTTTTAAATCTCTTACCTGTAAGATTCTTGACATTTTCAATAATTGACAATGCAGGTTTCTTTTTTCTTAAAATTCTTATACCTTCATAGTACATACCACTACGAGTTTTCTCCCCATCTTCATCTATAAAACCTTTTTGTTTTCCTGCTACAGAAATATCGGTACAAGGGAATCCCCACGTCATCATATTAAAATCATCTAAATCAGTTTCATCAACCTTTGTAATATCTCCAAGATTTTTACTTTCAGCAACATTATGAATAGCACAGTAGCTCTTTGTTGCATACTTATCGAATTCACAAAAATTTACAAGTTCCCATTTTTTATCTAAATTGTTGCTTTTATTTTCTTTATTCAAATGCCTTATTTTACAAGGCTATGCATAGCACATTTAACCGGTGTTATTTGTATTCCTTTCTTCTGTTTTCTATTGTTGCTTTATATGCGGCATTCATGACTACCACATAAAAGCAACATTTCATTACCATTTTTAATTGTTTATGTCTTTATTTTTGATATATCAATCCAACCAATTATTGCAACAAAGAATCTGTTGCATGAAACGATCATTATAAGTTACCAATTTTATTAATTTTAAATAAGGAAATATTGACTAGAACAAGTCAATTAAGATATAATATGTAATGTATGAACCCGCCAAAGTTTATACTTATAGAGAACAGTTTGTAGTGTTTTCCCAGACAACACAAGCTGTTCTTTTTATATCTTTTATCCTTCAATTATATTATTCTCTATTTTTATCTTGAAAATCTACTTTAAAAATTTCTCAAACGTATCTCTTTCTGCTTTTTCATCCAGCAAAATATCATAACCGTACTCTTTCTTTGCAAACTCTATAAAATCATCTAATAAAAGTTGTTATAATATGTATTAACTTTAGGTTATTCCTATTGTTTTTTTCTGAGAGCAGTCTGTGGTGTCGCCAAACTTAACAGGCTGCTCTATTATTTATTCTCTTTTTTATGCTTTCTTTCTCGTTTGTCAGATTTACTTTTCTCGATCTGATTATCTACTCTTTTCATAATACTTCTCATTTTTCCAAATTGTTTACATGTTAATCCCATAAATTTTACCTCTTCTTTCTTATTTGTATAATCAATTATTCTCTTGTTTGAAGATAATTTTACTACCAACAAATCGTTTTAACTTTTCATTAATGTCATTTTTATCTTCATAAATCTCACACTTGACAATAACATCATTATTGTCAAGCATAACACATCCTACAGTTCCACCCGGAATACGAATTGCCAATGCATTTTCATAAACATCTCTAATATCATATATATAAAATCCAAACCTTTGTGCTAATGGAAATTTTGTTTTTTCGTTTATAAAATCTGTTAATTCGCAAACATATTCTTTATCGCTCCAAGAATGTCTTTTTTCTAAAATAATATCTTTCATAGTTCTTATTCTCCAAATTGATTGATATAATCCTTGAACTGTTGAAAATCTTCTTTTGACATCACAATATCAGAATAATAATAGTCCTTGTTACGAATAATACCCAAAATCTTTTTTAGCTTATCTTTAATTACTCTGCCAATTTTCTTATCTTGATCATTGTACCAATTGCTATTTAAATATGTCATAAAAGCATATTCTTTTTCTGTGTCGTCAGTGTCTTCAATTTTACAAAAGTGAACTGTATCGCCACATAAACATTTACAAGTAACAATCAGTTCTTTCTTATCTTTTGACATCATTATTGACATAATATATTTCCTCCTCTACGCAATCAACTCTTTGAATTTCTGAAGCAATTCATGTAATTCTGGATTCTGTTTTGCGTACATTTCGTACTTATTGACCTCGTCCATTTCTTTAATAAGTTTGTCCATCTCTTTTTTAGTCTTTTCTACTTCTTTGCGTTTTCTAACTCTTTCGTCATAAGTGCTTGTATCTAATTTACAAATAATTTCTGCCGTGATATTACCACTATATCTACTTTTTGATTCTTCTGGAGTAATTACTTTTTTAATAGTTTTAATTGTATTACGACCGGACACGAAAACCATATCTCCATCTTCATAAATGACTCCATCATCATAAATTGCATAATGATAATCTCTTCCACAATTTTCTACAACTGCCACTGCTACATATCCTGTAAGTTTGTTCATATTAATATTCTCCTTTTCTTTATCTAATACTTCAAAACATGATGCATCAATCCAAAACACATCGAGAGAACTTCTTAGATTGTGTATATTATTTATTCTTATTCCACAGTCGATTGTGCCACCATAGACAATCTCGCCTTTACGTCCTTTTAACTTTTCATATCCTTTTTTCTTAGGTGTTTGTGTTATAATTACTCGAGCTCCTTCCAAAGATCCACCTCGTGAATATTTTAATTGTCTTAATTCTTCATATGTCATTTTTCTATTCACCTTCTTTCTAAGATTTTTTCGTCATAGTAAACGATTATTTAAGTGATTATTCAACTATAATCAATCTTATATATTGATGCTACAAATTCTCTGTCTAGCAATTCATTCACCAAGATAAACTCTCACAAAACTCAAAAATGTATTTATATATGATAATTTTTATTTGTTAAAACACAAATCTAAGTAATGATTTCAGACACCATTTTGTCCATTTTGTATGTAAATTTAACACAGTTGCCATGCGAAACATGATTCTTCCAAGACTCATATGATCTTATAAACTTTTCCTTCGATAGTTTATTCTCTCTTACCAACTTCGCCATTTTCCTGTATTTTTTCTTTGCAGCACGTTTCTTCTCATTCGTAAGTTTTCTTATTACTTTTCCATCTTTTGTAACATAAGTGTGAAATCCACAAAATTTAATCCCATTTTTAAATGGAATAATTTGTGTTTTGCCATTTAATTCTAAATTCAAAATTCCAATAAATGATTTTATATTTTCTAAACAATCCTTTGCATAATCTTTTGATTCTACAATCAAATAAAAATCATCCATATATCTTCCATAATATTTCACACCCAATTCACCAGTTACAAAATGGTCAAAACAAGAAAGATATAATAAAGCAAATACCTGGCTCACCTGATTCCCAAGTGGTAATCCAAGTCCGTCTGTACTGTCAATAAACTTTTCGCATATCCAATATACATCTTCATCTGATACAAAATACTCAACCATATCTTTTAAAATATTATGATTGATACTATAAAAGAATTTACTTATATCTCCTTTCACAATCCAACAGTCATATCCATATTTTTGATACGCTAAATACATTTGTACTTTCAAACAATCAAGACCATATAAAGTTCCTTTCCCTATTTGTCCTGCATAGTTTGTTTGTATAAACTCCTTACCCAACAACGGAAGTAAAACATTATCACATAAACTATGTTGGACAATTTTATCTTTAAAAGAACCTGCTTTTATAGTTCTTTCTTTTGGTTCATACACTTTGAATTCACTATATGGATCAACGCTATATTTTCCTGTTTCCAGCAATCTCTTTATTTGATGAATACCATCTAATGCAGCTGCTTCAAATTTCAATTTACTTTTACTAGAACCGTTTCCTTTTTGGGATTTTTTATATGCCTTATATAAATTTCCAAAATTGGTTACTTTTTCAAACTCAGTTTTATCTCCTGTCATAATATTTCATTCCTTTGTATTTATTCTGCCTCTTTCGAGACAGGAAAGGTTGTTCGCTCTTTTGATACCGGGACTCTAATTTCAGCCATTTGCTTACTTTGTTTCGTCTTCCGGAACAGAACGGACGAACCCCGTTGTCACTCCAGTTGCAATCGTTATAGTTCACGTTACCATTAGAGTTGACATTCTGAACATAGGAGCCATACAGCAAACAACCTAATATTTTTTATCTGTTATTATCTTTCTTTCGCCATCCAATTGTCATATATTTAATATCGCTTATTTTCTTCTGCCAAAACTCTACAGTAGTTTCTCCAATTAAATTCAAATTCATAGATAGTTCTACATAGCAAGATAATTTGTCACAGGAACTAATTACCTTCGTTTGGAATTCCAATCTTTCAGCTTTACCAACCGCATTATTTAACTGTAACCTGTTGGCATCCATCAGATAGCAATATATATTCATACACTCGTTTTGAATTCTTTCTACCAAAACTTTATATTTAGCTGGATATCTATCTCTCTTTGAAGTTTTTGTATATGTATATTGCATAAGGTCAATAGCCTTTGAAATTACTTCCATCTTATTTTCAGACACTTTATATTCGCTCCTTTCAGTCGCTCGTTGGCTACTTACGGACTCGGCTTGCGCCGAAGTCCTATAAGTTGGCTAAGCGGAACTTCGATGAAAGATGCAAAGATTTAAGATTTAGTGATATAAAACGGACGAACCCCGCCGTCACCCCAGCTGCAATCGTCATAGCCCACGCAACCATCAGAGTCGACATTCCGAACATAGGAGCTGTCTCCAGTAATTTTAGTTCTGTTTGGGGTGGAAGTCCAATACCAATCATCCACCAATGGAATATTTTCTTTAAACTTTCTCAGAATGTCTAATGTTGGAACCGCAATCTTGTCGCCGGCAACAACACCATATTCTTTACTTCCATTCAAAGCTGTTAAATCTAATGTAATCGGAAGAAGTTTATCTCCATAAAAATCTTCGAGTTCTTTTGCTAAGTCACTATTAACCAACTTTTTTCTTGCTTCAGATTCTGCATAATTATTTGTATTTCCGAATCTGCTTTTAAACAATGAACCATACATAAAATGATATGTACAATCACCATCTTTTACTGTTGTCCACGGCTTGCCACAAACATATTCGACTGTAAGATTTTTATTCAGCCAATCTTTTACATCTTCTCTGAAACTCTGTTCATATTTTTCTCTATCCAAATCGAACCAATCTGGAACAATGTCCTGATCCACATTATATTTCCATTCTGAAATATCTGCTGTGATATTGTTATTCGGTGGAATCAATTCTGCTCTGACAAATTTTGTCTCTGCGTTATATCTACTGTCTTCAATTTTCAAATCTTTCAATAAATCTGAATGACTATCATTATAAATTGATGTCAATACATTTCTATTTTTAAGCTGAATACCAGATTTAAATCTACACATTTTTATATTCTCCTTTTTTCTTTTCTTCAAATAAAATTTTAGTTTCATTTACGCATCTAGTATTTTTTGTTCGGATTATATCGTTTCGGAAGTTGTTGCCATGCTACAACTTTTTTCTTCACAACTTTACTCTCTTTCTCAAGTTTCCATACACCGTCTAGCGTATAAGATGTCGTTACTTTTCGTGTCCCATCTTCTAACTCATATGTTACATTTACCTCATCAGACAGTTTCTCCCACATAGCACCATCCCATTTGCTAGTTCCTTTAAACTTTGCAAAAATAGAATCGTGCTCTTCTGGCAATCCATCTTCGACTGGAATCCAACCGTTATTGTCTTCATCGTTCATGTGCGAACGGATGATTTCTTCAATTTCAGTTGCTATTCCAGTAGCACCTAAAGCAAATAACACTTCATGTCCAACTACAAACTGTAATAATTTTGAGGTGTAGGTTGTCCTTCGAATTGCCGTTTATGTTTTCTTTCAGACCCAACCGGATAACTAATATCCCATATTCCAACATAATCTTCCTTATGCATAACTGACAATAATTCTTTAAGAGTCATATCACTCCACCTCCAACAAATCTGCATTATCAAAAATGTTTCCGTCTTTTCTTATCTTCCATTCGCCATACATACTGTATGTACGTTTTCGTTTTACATCTACAAGCACGAGATTTCCATTTTCATATTTAATTACTCCATATCCTGAAAGTCCGCTACTTCTGATATGTGCAATATCATTCTCCCAAATCTTATTGCCGTTCTTATCCTCAAGTCCGGTGTATTGGCAGATGGTGGTTGGGTCTACCTCGTGCATAACGATAATCTTCCCAAGTTCGCCATCGATTTTCACTCTGTTTCCTACTGGATGAATATAATATTTCCCATCACAACGGATTAAATCTCCTTCTACCCAAACACCGTTAAATGCGTGCTCTTTATTATGCTTTTTCGTTGTTCTTGCTTTAAAAAGTATTTCTCGCATTCTTCCTCTTTCCCTTTCTGAGTCCCTTGCGAGTCAACTCAAAAGAAAACTCGCAAGATAACTCAACTAATTATGACTAATCTAATCTCCGTTCTTTCAGCTGCTGCACCTGTTCCGGATCCAGTCCACTTTCCTCATAATCTCTTAATTTGCAGAGTGCTCCATATATCTTCTCTTCCGTATTTCTCGTAATTACCTGCCCTACGTATGTATCTTTCCAAGGTACTCCCTTTAGTGACCAATTACCACTGTCGTCTTTCTGCGTTAATCTGCTCATGCTCTATACCTCTTCTCTTTCAGGAAGATTCGCAATTTCTCTCGCCAATTTTGCTTGTTCTTCCCAACAATTCTCAATTGAACACCGTAAATACAATCCTAAACGATCTTCATCTTCATGTTTATCCATACACCCATACAATACTCTGTCGCTTTTCCAATTAATAGGGCATTTATCACACTCTTTTATATCAGCTTCATTAAGCGTATATTCACAACAAAAACAGTTAGCATATAATAATAAGTAATTTTGTCTACAATATCTATCTTTTAATTCTGTAATAACTTGAACACATTTCTCTTCTTCAATCTTATCAGCGATCCAGTTCCACATTTTTCTGTGACCGTCAATTGTGTCTTCTCTTGTCAATCTCATAACTTACGCACCCTTTCTCACTTTCACAACTTTCTCAAACCGTTCTTTCTCTGTTTTGTTTTTACTATTTCTATTTAATAGACAACACACGTTTGTCCATTTCATAGCAAAATCTTCATATGATTCTAATGTGTCAAAACACTCTGTAATCTCTCTTTTACTAATCATCTTCGTTTACCTCTTCGTTTTCATATAAACATTTCTCTTCAAACTCGATTTCCGTTTCTCTTCTTATCATTACATCTAGTAAAAACAGCAAAGCCAACATAATCCAAAATTCAAAAGAGTCTGCTTTATATCCAATAGTACCTATCAAAAATCCAAAAGTTAAAAAATAAGACCCTCGCATATGTAACATAATTTCTTCATTATTTATTTCTCCTTTTCTTCATAATTCAAAAATCCTTCTTCAGCACAGATTGTGTCGTGAGCAGTCCAATAGTATTTTTTATCTTCGTAAAATGTGCATCTGTTACCATATTTCCATTTGCATTTATGACAATTTTTTAATTGCAATCCAGGTGTTTCTTCTAACGCAGCTTGCGAAATGTCCTTAAATCTTTGAACAGCTTCTTGAGCGGATTCTAACATTACATCTTGATACATTTTTGTAATTTTCTTTTGTATTTTCTCAAACGCTTGGTCAATTGTTTCTTCATAATTGCTTGGGTAAAATAGATAGTAATCGTATTGCTTAATATCACTTCTTACTCTGTCAACAATAAGTTCTCCAATTCTTTTCTTTATATCTTTAACATTTTCTACATCTAACAATTGTTCCAATGCAGAAAGATTTTCCTCAATTCTATCAACACAATCTTTGCCCATTACGCAACCTCTCTTTCCAAATATTTCTCAAAATCTCTTTTTAAATATGTATAATTTACTTTTTGGCTTGGGCTGAATTTCATATCCTTTTCAACGTATTTTCTAAGCCACTCATCAAATTCTACATGTTTATCTTTAACACACGCATAAGACGTCAAAGCAATCAGTGCTGGCTGACACGATTTGTACAATTCGCTTGTTATCTTTATAGATTCTTGAATTAAATCATCATAGAATTTAATGTCAGACTCGATAACGTCATTTGTTATGTTCTCTTGAATAAAGTTCAAAATAGCGTCATCAGAATCTATTTCACCGTTATTATTTTCTAAAGAATCAGCAATTTCATTACCTGAAGTATTTTCATTTTCTTCTGTCAGGTCTGTTTCAACTTCAATTTCAGTGTCGTTTTCATATGTATTATTCTCTTCTTTGACATCTAAAAAATCTTTCATGAGTTTTTCAAGCATATCAATCTTTGAGACAACAATTTTCTTATCTTTCGTACTTCTTTTTTCATCGTACATTTTAAATGTTTCGTTGTCGTATTCCTCAAAAGGTTTGTTATATAAATCTGATTGAAATACCTCTAAAAATTCAATAAATTTTTCGTCAGGCAAATCGTATTCCACAAATTTGTGAAACAATGTAAAGAATAAGAAACTGTTTTTACTATTAAATAATTTACCAACAGTGTCTTGATCTACCACCGCTCCAAGTCTATCCAATTCAAATTCAAAAGAATCAAACTCTTCTTTTGTAGCATTTGTATTGAGATATTTACTCATATTCTTGCCTTTTTTCCAGTCATCTAAGTGAAACATCGCCATCACAGTTTCTGAAACAACCCTATCAATAATTCCATTGTTTTTTTCTTTTTCGGTATACGTTCCATTATCTTCAAAAAATCTATGATTGTTTGATATGTTCTTTATTGGTTTTGCAATCTTAGGCATAACTAACACATTTTTTTGGTTTGTATTCATACTCTTTTGGTTGTTATATCTTGCTATGTGATATGCAATTTCATCATCCGAACAATCTAAATGCTTTACTACAGTAATTGAGTAACTATCAAATTGATCTTTTAACTCTTCTGGAAGTTCATGATAGTATTTTTTTCTCAAATCATATTCAATAACTTTCCCATCTTCTTGATAATATACATATGGAAATTCAATTTTTTCGCTGATTTTAAACAATCCTTCTTTGTATTCTTGGCACGTTGTAAGCCTTTGGATACCATCTATTAACCAAAGAATGAATTCTGTATCGCTAGTAATCTGCTCGCAAATTTTAATAGGGTCAATGTCTTCCTGTTTGATAATAGTAGAAACTAGACCACTTTTGTCTTCCTTGTCCCACTGTCCAGCTTTTCTCTGTAGTGGATGATTTTTATTAAGTTGCTTTCTTTTAAACATCTTAAGTAAAGTATTTAACATGTATTCGTCTTTTTTCGTTTTGTCTCTTCCAAACATTTTAAAATTCCTCCCTCAAAACAGCACAGACACTTTTTCATATGACATCATGCCAAACATTAGATCTGCAAATTCCTTTTGTTCCATATGCAAATATTCTCTTATTTCGCTTTTTGTATATCCTTGCGATAGAAGTATTCCTATTTTTCTTTGTTTTTTTGTAAGTTTGTCCAAATATTCTTGAACCTTATCGCTTTTATCAAAATCAACCAATCCTAATTCTTTTTCAATATCGAATCCAGAATCAATCTTTTCCTTTAAATCAATTTCATCTTCCGATGGTGCATCAAACGATATGTTTGGAATGATGATATTTCTTTCTTTTCCATCCTCGCCTTTTTCTTTAACGATTTTACCATTTTCATCTCTAAGAACATTGCAACGGCATCCTCGTTCATTATCTCTTGTCCATGTATAAAATTTTCTTTTCAGATTTCCATTCAAAAAAGTTTTAAATGAACTTTTTTCTGTGTCATATGCATTCAAACTTTGATTCATAATTTTTATGGCAAAGCTGTATAAATCATCTCGATTCATATCTGTTTTAGACAATCCTTTTTGGTTTATAATTGGGTCACACACCTCTTTTAACTTTCTCATACCATCACAAAGATATTCATATGCTATCGCTTCTTTTTCTTTGTCACCAACCCACTTTATTTCTTCGTTTTGTGTGTCTTGTGTATCGTTCATCTACACCACCGTCCTTTGCTTTGTTTCTTTTTTACTTATTCTCTCTTTCTATCCCAAAATATCCAAGGTTACTTTATATAAATCAGTACGACCTTTGTAGTCAACATGTTCCGCTTTTAACAAGTCATCTTTCAATCTTGAAATATTATGCTTATATGTAATTCCTTCTTGCATAACCTTTATGTAATCAATACACTGTTTGACGTTTCTTCGTTTACTTCTAATCTCTGTTAGCATATAACCGATTTTTGCCATTTTATGTGCCTGTGGATTCTTACCATCATTTTCTTTTCGATATTTTTCTAATGCATGAAGTATGTCTGATATTTCACTATCATAAAAACTTAGCTGAGATGATAGTTCTTCTTTATATTTTGCAAGCTGAACCTTGTCCCATCCAAATAGTTTGGTAATGTGTTCTACTTCTTCACAAACTGTTTTTACAATTTCTTCATTAATTTCTATCGCTTTATCACCAGCATAAATGCCACCATTCCCAACATAATTAGAACTAACATCCTCAGTGACTTCATTTGTGTCCACATTAACTCTTTGATAATCTCTAAATTGAGAATATCTCTTGCCTTTTCCTTGCAATATTTGCTGTGTTTGTTTATATGTAAACTGTTTTGCAAGGTGCGGAGCTGTTGTTGGTAAATATCTTCCTGGTCTAAACTGATCCTCCATTACATAATACTTTCCATCTGTCAGTATAAAACTTGACATTTTTAACACTTCCTTTCCTTTTTATATCTATTCTCTCAATGGATTCATGATTTTTTGCACAAAAATAACACCAATCCAAAAAGAAAGATGAAGCTTAACCTATATTCAATTATAAAAAATTGAAAATTAGCAGAATCGCTTTGAAAAACACTTGATTTATAATGTATAATATGTAATAATCAAAATGCATAGCATCTGCTATGTTTTTTCACTTCGATGGGTTCTACCATCAAAGTGTTGCGGAATTAAGAGGAGAACTCGTGTATGTAAGTGCGCCAACACTTTATACACATTGTGGGTTCTTCTCTTTTGTTATGTCAATATAATAGCACGAACAAATGTTCTTGTCAATAAATTTCGAACAAATGTTTGCTTTTTATTATTCTCGTAGAAGAATTGTACTCAATATTCCATGTGGAGTAATTTTTCTGATATCCGTTTGTTCTTTAGTAAAAGCTCTCAATTGATTCACAAAGTCATCACATACCTTTACTAAAGTTTCAGATTCTTTTATAATGGCTTCAAACTCTTTTCTGTTTTTCTTTTCAAATACAATACAGTCTTCTTCTTTTTCCAAATCCTGTACAGCTACAAGAACTGTTTTTGCATTATATTTTAATGCCTCTTCTATTGTCATCTCAACATATTTCATTACATCACCCACTCTCCGAAATTAGCATCATATACACGCTTAATTTCTTTTCTTTCTTTTATATCTGAAATTGCTCCGAGATATTTTTTAATTCTTTTTTCTGAAATTTGTCTCATACATTCTCCTAATACCAATGAATCACATTTCAAACCTTTACCACTTCCTTTTTTTAAAAGAGTATGCGTAGCTTGGTAAGGGTTTTTATTTGTATTGCTAGACAAAGGCATTACTAATGTTGTACTACTATGTAGATTGCCTATATCATTCTGAATAATAATCGCTGGTCTTATCCCACCCTGCTCAGAATCAATAGTATTTTCTCCAAAATCTACTAACACTATATCAAATCTTTTTAAACCATTCTTCATTAACACATCCTCCTTCCTTATTTTGCATGTATAATACCTTTGATATTTTTTATTATATCGCATGCACTAATTATTGTCAACACTAATTATTGAAAAAACTAAATATTTTTGGTATCATATAAACATACTCAATAATATGGAGATGGATAATATGAAAGTAATCTTAAATGATACATTAAAAAAATGTGGGCGTTCACAATATTGGCTTGCTAAACAAACTGGCATCGCAACATCCACGATCAACAATTTGTGTAATGGTAAAACAAGAAAAATTGATTTTTCCGTATTACAACGTATTTGTGATGCACTTGATTGTAATGCAAATGACATATTGATTCCTGATAACACGTTAGACGATGGCAAATAAACCATCGTCTTTTCTATCTTCCATAACGTATTCTCCACTCTTTCATGTATTTTCTTGTGATCGCATCAATACTATCCATAATTCGTGTGTAATGTTTATCTGTTGTATCAAGACTGGCGTGTCCTAATTGCTCTTTCGCAATAGTTATTCCAAGCTTTTCGTCATTAGTAATAACTGAACCAACATAGTGTCTTAATTCATGTGGATATATTTCTCCTTCAGAATAATTCTCAAATATGTTTTTTAAAGCCGTCTTACTGATTCTTTGTTTACGTTTTGATACAAACAAAGCAGCACATTCAGAACCGCCTAAAAATACTCTTCTGTCACGGATATAATTTTCCAAAGTTTTAGATGTCGATTCTATAATTCTAACATCACGAGAATAATCCCCCTTTCCAATGACATGGATATATGAATTATCGCAAATATGAACATCAGACAAATCCAATCCGATAAGTTCATCAGAACGAATTCCACTTCCAATTAGTAAAGATATAATTGCCTTATCTCGTCTTGAATTGAAATCATCTTTTCTGTTTTCAAGATTATCGAAAAACTTTTTTAATTGCTGATAAGATGGTATTTCTACTTTTTCTGATTTTCTTTCCGGTTTCTTGTATTTTTTTTCTTTCCTACAAACTATTTTTATAACATTCTTGTCTACACATTCATAAAAATCTTCAAGATAATCCCAAAATGAACTAAACATAACAATTTTTGTACGCAAAGAATTTCTACTGTTCTTTCTAACTGTTTTGCCAATAAGTAAATCGTCAAAATATTCTTTTATATCAGGTGGTTTTATGCAATTCATATCGTCTGGGACAATATCATAAATAGAATCTCTATAAATTTTTTTATTATCAATCATCCACTGAAGCATATTTTTTATATATCCATAATAACAATTAGATGTTTTCGCAGATTCTTGAGTAAAGAACTCTCTGATAAACGGTTGAAACCTTTCTAATTTTCTATCTAAATTTTCTCTCACCGTCTTTTGAACTTCATCTCTATGACACATGTCATCAACCCTCTTTCTTTATTTCTTATAATATTTTTCTCTTAATTCAGGAATTTTATCTAAAATTTCTCTTTCGTCATCGCAATATCTAACCTCTACTGCCTTAACATCTTCTTTACATAGATAACAATACAAATCTTTCACATGTTCTTTTTCTCTCTGCGAGGCTCTTTGTATACCATCCATAATTTCTTTTCCGCATTTAAGGCAGTAGAATTTTGATCTTCTCTTTGGATTTCCATTTCTCTTACACATTGTTTTATTTACTCCTTCATCTGCTTTCTTTAAACAGGAAAGCATAAGACTGTTCCCACGCTTCATATCAACGTGGAATGTGTGTATTTTATACTGTAATTGTATTTTCATAATATCCGTTCTTTCTAAGAAGTTTCCGGATATAAGCAAGACCTTTCTTTGTTACATATGTAACCGCCCTGTAATTTCCATCGTGACACTGTGTTTCTTTTACAACAAATTTTCCTTCTTTTCTAAACCGTTCATATGGAATATTAACCATATCTTTATTATAGAAAAATACTTTCTTCCCACGTAAGAACGAAAACAGTTTATATTCTCCAATACCAAGTTCCTTTGCACAAGTATTGATACTCATTACACCTTCTGTATTAATAAGATCATCATAGAACTGTTGTAACTCTTTGTTCTTTTCCATTAATTCGTTTACAATTTTTCCTTGCAAGTCAGAAGATAATCCAGAGAAATAATATTCTACCATTTCTTCTTCTCTTCCTTGCGGAATAGCTGCGCCAGTTAAGCGGATAGATTTGAGATATTGTTTAATTTTCTTTTTCATCTCTTTCGCAACAGGTTTTGTTGATCTCATGCAACATTCATATAAACCATCTTCTGTTAAAAACCATGATTCTTGAACTCCACCAAGGGTGTTAAAACTTTTAACAGCCTTTTCTTCTTCATCAACGTGCTTTAGCATATTGCTTGTTTGATAAGTTCCATTAGATCGTTTGGAATAATCAATCCATTCGGCAACGTCTTTTGCAAGAAACAAAGGGTTGTCTACGCTCCCATACATTTGAATACGTTTCCCAAGAATTTCGGTTTCATCAATTACAGTTAATACTTTTCCTTCCATAATTAAAATTCCTTTCATCAAAAATAAATGTTTATTCTATATTTGATATATTCTCCAAACACTTCTATAAATTTCCATATTTAGTTGTCAATGTACGATTAAATTTCTGGAAAACTGACTTGAAATAGTCCGTGAATTGTTGTAATATATGTAATAACTAGGACTTAGGTTCAAGTTGGTTGAGTGTAGGTAGTCGCTTTGGTCGGTTGAGTACCTGCACTCTTTCTATTTTCCATTATGAAAATACTTCATTTCTAGTTTAAATTCACCATTAATATATCCTTGCATAAATCTTTCCAATACAATATTGATTGGCATTTTTTCTTCTTTGCATTTTTCTTTAAACTGTTGAAGTATTTCTTCATCAATGGAAGTGTTAAAAGCCTTTTTCATGATTTAATACCTCCTTTGATGTTGATATGTTACCATTTTATGTTGTTATTGTCAATATTTTTCTTTGGTTTTTCAATCAAAAAGTCGCCAGCTTTTAAACTAACGACTCGATAATCTACCTATGTTTTCTATAACTTTTTTGGCTTTCATAGCTGCTATGTCATAATTAATTTCTAATCCGCCGTCTATTACAATCCAATCCGCATCTTCTGTTTTTTCTTTTACTTTCCAAATCCATAAATTTGGTTTTTGATGATGTGGAAGAAGAACAGCCTTTATTTCTCTATTCATAATTTTCTCCTTGACTTTTATTTTTCTTATTAATTCTACACTTCCTAATCCTAATCGCATTTTCAGATAATTCTTCATTATATACAGGTCTTATTCTTGGAATATGTGCCTGTACAGTTTTTTCATTTAAGCCCATTTCTTTTGCTATTTGTTCAATAGTTCTTCCATTTTCAAATTTATTTAGTATTTTAGCATGTGTTTCTGATAAAACGTATCCATTAGAAGAAAGTGTTTTTACAACCTTATTCCATGAATATCCTGTATTTTTTTGCTGTACCTTTTATAGATTGTAAAGAATTATAAGTGTTCAATATAATCTTTTCTGATTCTGTATAACACATATCTAATATCTCCTTTGTCTAATGAAATACAAATTCACTTTCACTTTTTTTGAATTTATATTCTTAATACATTCATTCCATACAATACATTTCAAATCTCTCAGAACATTCGGAGGAATTGATATTTGATGAACATTCACCGTATTTTTCAGCACATGTTTTGCAATCGAACAAAAACGATCCGTCAATATCTAAATCTTCATTGTCTTGTAAAACATCACATAAATTTTCAAATGATTCGACATCCATTTTCTCAATCTGTCTAATAAGTTCCTGTTTCATTTTATTTAAATTTGTCATGTTTTTACCTCTCATAAAAGTTAAATTTTATCAGATATTTCCAACGTTACAATATGAAAATAAGCATCCCATTTAACAATTTTTCTTCTATATCTATCTTTCAAATCATCTTTTATTTCCTTAGCTTCTCCGTGAGCAATAGTTTTTCCATTTTCTTTGACTGTAATAACTACTGGTATTAAATTTTCCTTGTCTTCTTTATAAAAATTTTCTAACGCTCCTCCTAGATAATCAAGCTCTAACATAAAAACAACTCCTCTATATACAAAAGTATATTATATATTGTTCTTCCCCCAAATCAACCAAACATTTTTCCCGTAATATTTTTTACGAATATCTGATACTGTTCCACTAATGTCTAACATTCTGATTTTCTCAAAATCATAATCTTTACACGCATTCATGGTTCTGTCACCAAATCTATTCTTGGTACATTCAACTTTTTTATTATATTCTTCCACTACGCAGAAAGCTGAATCTCTTAACGCCATAATCTGATTGTGTTTTATAAATATCGGATGCATAACACCCTGTCCGTCATAAATTGCATTGTTCATAATCCATCTCCATTTCGCTCACTATATTTTATAATTCATTCTACTATTTGCTTATAATAACAAGCATCTCCTATAAAACTTAGATTTTATTATTACTTTTATCGCTCTTAAATAATGGATATTCTTCACACAATTTCTTATTATGTTCCATAATCTCACATCTTCTTTTATGTTCATCTAAACTTGATTTTCGTTTCCCATTTTCAGAATATATAAATTGTACTTGTAACATAGAATCACCCCATTTTGAAATTCTGTAATTTATCTATTCACCAAATTCCCTTTTGATTACATCATCATTTACAATTATCTCTTCATATCTCATTCGAGCTCCCTTTACCAAACATGGTAAGGAGCAGTACAGACCGAAATATCCAGTTCTTTTATATGCCTTATCTCCACGTTTAATTTCCCCATCGCACCACGCGCATGCAAAGTATTCTTGATTTTCGCCCATATATATTCCTTTAAAATCACTCTTTTATATTCTTATTTTCGTTGTAATGTATTTTATTATTCTCTTTTACTTGTCTGTTTCTTGCTATTGATCTACATTCATCAGAACAATATTTTTGTGCAAGTCCTTCAAACTGTTTTCCACAAACTTGACAAGTATATATTATTGGTAAATTCGATTCACCGTTCTTGCGTCTTTCATTTGATTTCTTGTCTTGTCTCCTTTTCCGCTCTAGCCTACAATCATTAGAACACACCTCTATTCCATTGTGAGACTCAAACTTCTTTCCACATATCTTACATTCTCTTATTTTCATTTTTATCTCCTAAAACACTGTCTTTCTAATCTGTTTTCCATAGTACAAACAAATTTTGAATCGTTTTTGCATTCTCCATATATCACAATTGCAATCAATTCATCTTTCCAATAAATATCAAAATATCCCTTGTCCACATGTCGTGGTTTTCCATTTTTATCATGCACTGTAGTTATATTTTCTATATTTTCTCGTTCAAACACGCTCATACATCTTTCTTCTAGTTCTTTTGAAACGTAATCGTCAGAAACTCTTAAAAGTGCCTTTTCTCTTAGCTGCTCTACGGTCAAATCTGATTCTAGCTCATCATCATTAACACCGTACAGCTCCATAACACGTTCTCCATCTACTTTCCATTCCATATGTGTTAATTTACTCCCTAATTCATTTCCGGAAAACAATAAATAACTTCTTTTTAACAATCCTGATGGATATTTTAAATTACATGTTGTAATATTTTTTGTATCTTCCACTAGAACAATATCGAATCCTTCAAAGTTTCCACTATATGTTCTCATAAGCGCGATAGCTCTCATATCAATTCCAATTTCAAAAATGGAAATCATGTTCTCTGTCAAATCGTTTGATTTTTTGTTATAAATAATCATACAATTATTCTCCTTTCTTACTCTGATATACAGCTATCACATCTGTAATAACCTTTCTTCTATCAGTTACAACATACATTTCAGTTATATTATTATAATATCCTAAATGCTCTTCTTTTCTAATTTCTCTTTTGCGATATGTCTTTTTAGATATATATGTTCTGTCGTGGATGATCTTTCCGTCATCGTCCTTCTTTATCCAGTTACTACATTTCCAATCGCTATAGAATCCATTTCCCCATTTTTCTTCTGGACATATTTCATCAAGAATTTTTTCCAACTCTTTCCATTCAATCTTATATCCTTTATTATATTCGTCAATATTCACTAGTTCATACATATCAAGACACATCCTTTTTATTTGTAAATTTACATTTCTATCACCATTCTACACGTTCTATCTTCTTTTTGCAATGTCTTGAAACCATTCTCCAATCCCTCGTAGAATAAATCCAAAAATAATTGATATAATCTGTGCCATATTAAACAACCTCCTCCCGTATATGTTTTAGTTTTCAAAAGAAATGTGAAATTTATCGGCAAATTTATTTGCCTTTATGATACCAATTTCTTGATAGTCAATGGGTGTAAACCTGCACCCTCTATTCCATTTGCAAAAGCATTTGGAATTACCTTCTTCATTATCTGATATGCTCCGTTCACATCTGCATTAATCTGAACGCCATTGTTTCCAAAGAACAAACCTCTGTAGATACGTCTTGACTTATCATAATTCTCTTTCACAGGTTCTTCATTATCTACGAAACTTGTACCAGACGTATAACCTTCCTCATGTTCTACAAACCTAATTCCGTTATTCTCACACTTATATGCAAGCATTTGAATAAATAACTCATAAGGAATGTATGTGAAATTCTGCATACCTTTGTTATTTTGTTTCCAATCATCATTATGACCTACAATCAGAGTATCAATGTTATACAGTACACACCAATCCACAACATATTTGCTGATGCAGTGCATTTGATACTTTATCATTTCATATCTCTTGTCTGTAAGTTTTTGTAACCGTTTAGACCAGTCTTTCTTATTGGTGATTTTTAGTTCTGATTGCAACTTTGCCTTCTGTTTATTATAGTATTGATTGATAGACTTGATGACTCCACCTTTAACAACAATCGGTTGTTCTCCGATGTTGTTTACCATAGTTATGAAATTATCTACACCTATATCAATAGCTGCAATACGTTCTGATTGCTCATTACATTCAGGAACTTCCATTTCATAAACGATTTCCATTACATAATGACTTCCTTTAGGGATAAACCTACATTGTATTATCCTCTCTTTAGCATTGGTTCTGAATTGATGATTGAATCTCTTAAAAGGTTTCCATGCAAAATGAATCCATCCATCAATCAGTTTAACTTTGTTACTGTCAAGAGAAAGTATAAACCTTCCATCCTTTGCTTTATATTTAGGAAGTTTTGGTTTGCCTAAATATTTACTAGGATTATTAGACCAATCTTTAATTGCTACAAAAAATGACTTCCAGTTCTTATCAAGTATTCTTAATGTTCCTTGTCCTGTGTTACTTCCAATATCTTTGTATGGTTCAGAATCCTTTACCAACTGGAACAATTCATTGTACTTGATCCATCTATCATTGTTTATAAATTCTTGCCTAATTATATAATTTGCATAGTTATATAAGTTCTTCGACTTAAAACAATAATCATCAATGAATTTTCCAAATTCTGAATTAAGTTTGATATTGTGTTGCTCTATTCTTGTTACTTTTCTTATTTTTATCACCTCCAATCTCCAAATGAAATGCGACTTTTATTTCTTTTTTCTTTTTATCTAATTCAGCAATTTTATTTTTATAAAACTTTTCTTTACATTCCAGTTCTTCTTTAAAAACTTTCGTGCAGTTATCTAGCAACCTAATATAATCACTCGGCTTTAAATCACACAAATCTTTATATTTTTCGCACTGTTCCGGCGTGCCAATCCTTGCATATTGAGAATATTCACAGTGCATACGGTTCAAAAGTTCTTTCATTCTTCCATCTTCTATACTTTCAATAAATTGCATTACATCTGAATTTTCTATAATATTCAATCCCATTTTGCCTCCATACATTACAACTTCTGTAAACCATACTCTTATCGTGTCATAATATCTAATAATTGACTATCGTTTAACTTCTTATAAATACCAAGAAACTCCACATTACCACTTTCCTTCATTTGTCTGTAATTTATCCGTAATGCTGATTCATTTAATGTCCATGTGTTTATTGTGCCATCTCTTTTGTCTCGGTATACAATTATGTATTCATATCTAGTATCTAAATCCAGTGTTCCTATCTTCATAAAATATTAATTCCTTTCAACAACATAAGAAATACGAGTTTTATCTATTGTATAAATTTATTCAAGAATCATTTTTACTGTTTTTACAACACAACCTGCAAATTCTTTTTGAAATCGCTGCGTCACATATATGCTTTTTAAAAAGTCTTCTGCAAGTTGCCTCGACTTATATTTTTCACAAAATTCAAAATCATCAATAAAACATGGATAACCACCAGATAAATCATCTATTTTTAAAAATTTTCCATTGCTATTTTGAATTACATTATACTCTTTTCTATCCATATAGCCTATCCTCCGTATTTTACACAATTAACTCAATCATGTACTCTTCAAATTCATCATAATCTATTGCCGGTTCCATTAACACTTTTTCATAAATGATAGTCATCACATCATCAGATTCTTTTGAATCAGCATTTATTCCATAGATAAAGCACCATGAAGTGAATAATGCTCTCAACTGTTCTCTTCTTTTCAACTCGTTCCATTCTGTATCTATTGCGAAATCAATTATATAATTTAAAAATTCTTCTTTACTCATAGCTATCGCTCCATTCTATAAAATTTTCTTATTAAAAATAAACTCTCTTAACAAGTTTTCCATCTGAAATTCTTTGATAAAACCATTTACCCTGAAAACAAACCAATTGATAAATTATTTTTCCCACAATTTTCTCCTTTTGTTTTTTGCGTTATTATGCGAATAACGTGGACAATAATCACATTCTCTATATCCGTATTCAGTTTTATAGTCTTTTGGTACTTGTATGTGGTGTTCTCCCATGTCTAACACTCTCCTTTTTCAATTTATATATCTCCATGCTTTTATACTTCTATCATCAAAATTTCTCCATTCTAAATTGCCATATTTTCCACGCACAATCATATCTTTATGTATATTCCCATCAACCATAATAATTTCAACCTCTTCATATGCGCTTGGCAATTCATCAGTTTTTAAAATCCAATCACTTTTCATAATAACCTCCATTCTAGGATAGAATTCCGATTTCATTTACATATCAATATTTAATGAATTTGTAAATGTCCAATTAGACACTTTCATATCTAACCATTTACTATCTGCCAATTCTGTTTCTATATTTCTTACTTCTCCACATTTTCTCCATATGGGTGTACATAAATCAACCCATATGGTTTTATTTGTAAAATGTGATAATAATTCTTTTAGCGTCATTTAGTTCCTCTCTTTCTGCTTTAAAATCCTGATTTTATTCTTTTTTAATCAATCTTTTCCCACATACAGGACAAAATTTTGCTTTATCCATATCTATTCCAAAATCATAACCACAACAAGAAGCCACTCCATCAATTAGATATGCTTCATTTATTTCCTCTATTTCAAATATTTCCTCTTCACAATTAAAACATCTAGGTTCATATTCAAGACCATTTTCAATCTTTTCTAATAAATCTCTTTTGCTTGTGTCTTACTACATGCTTCTACCTCATACGATTTACTACATTTCTGATAATAATCTACTAAAAATTTTGCCATAATATTTCCTCCTATCTAATTGTAACTGTAAGCACTCCGTCATAAAAACCGAAAGAAATAACTTCTCTATGCAACAGCTCTTTTCTCTCTTCATAAATGATAAATGTTGTGTTTTCTGCAATGGTATTTAACTCATCATCATTTACTCTTGTATTACCATTCCAGTTGTCATACATTTCTAAAAATTTTCCAAGATTCATTATATTATCTCTCCGTTTTAAGCATCTCATAGTTGCATCATATTCTTCTTCAGTCAAATAGGAATATGAAAACAAGAATTCCTCTTTGGTTAATTCTTTGAAATCTCGCATTTTTTCTTCGTCATCAAGAAATGATAATTCATCATCTTTGTTCTGTTTAATATCCATATTTACTTCCATACTTTGAAACTCCTCTAATCCAGTAATCACAAGTAGTACATTATACAATACTCTGAAATAGTCATTATTATATTTATTTTTCGCTACTGCCTTTAAGTAGTATAAAGCATCTTTTAATTCTTCCTTCAGATCATCCGGTATGTCTAAATTAGATAGTTTAATCAACTGTTCTGTAATATCTTCAATGTTATAATAAGAATTCTCTCTATACTGTTTTAATTCTTCCATAATTTTTTCCTCGTTCTGTTCTCCCAATGAATCAATCCATTTATAAAAAGCACTTTCAAAAATATCAAAATCAGAAAGAAATTTTTCTAAATGATTGATTTCTACGTCATATCTTATAACTCCGTTTGTTTCATGTTTCAAAAATACTTCTTCTCCATTTGTGTAAAAATCCCATACTCCACAAAATCCACCGTTGTATATTCCTATATAATCGCACAATCCTTTTCCATGACCCATAAATCCCACATGATGATTAATGCCATCTGCATAGAAATTATGATCTCTATATCCCGTTCCATAACCATATTTCCCTGTATTAATTGGAAGTTTTATTCCATTTTTAGCGCATTCGTTTGCAAGCGTAATTAGGGCATGGATTCTTTCTTCAAGTGAAAAAATTTTATTGAGCAGCTCTTCTCTTCTTAAGTTAATTCTTTTTTCCTTTTCTATTTTCGCTGTATTGTCCTGTTCAGCTCTGTTCTTTATAATTGCAATTCTATCTTTTAATTCCATAATCGTTCCATCCTCCATATAAAAGCGTTCTTTGTTGTGTTAAATAAATTCGATTTCCCACACCTTTTTACCACGAAAAGAAAATTTACAAACACCATTTTCAAACTTCCAATCTGATGCTTTTCCATATTCAACCCGACTTCCCCTTCCACCATTTGCCAATGTTACTTCACTGTCAGGTTTTCCATCTTCAATACTGTAAAACCCATTTGTCTGTACTACATTCGGTTTTCTGATCTGTCCATCATATTCTGGTCTGATATAGTGTTTTCTGATAATAAAATTACGACCTTCTTTGATTGCTCTCTTTAACTGTGATAAATTTTTAATTTCCATATTTATTTCCTCCCAATAACTAATCTCTATTACAATAGTCTAAAAATGCGTCTATTGTTTCCTCTGCTTCGCACCTTGTCAAATACCTTCGACCTTTACTTTTCTTCCTATGCAATGGCAGTCCTGACATCTTTCGTTCATTATTTCTTAATAACATTTTGTCTGTTTTATATTTTTTCATATGTATTTTCCCATTCTAATCAAATCGTGCTTTCATTTACTTAACACTCTAATAAATTCAATTAACATTTCCAGTTCCTTTTGTTCATGCTCAATCATCAATTTCCATCCATCAGAGTTTGCCGTCTTTTTAGAAAGTTCTTTCTGATACTTCTTTATATTCTTTTTGCATAATTCCGCTATGCTTTCACAATGATTTTTGACAGATTCTTTTGTACCGCATTGATTTACTGGCAATCCCCATTTATCATTAAAATCTGCTACAGTTCCATATCCATAAAAATCATTTTCAATCTCCGCAAGAACCCATTTACTCCCCATTCCTGTAGGCATTTCTGCTAATATTTTCATAGCTATTTCCTCCGTTTGAAATTATCTTTTCATGCGCTATAATCTCACATAATAATCATTTCCAATATGTTTCACTTTTTCAGATACATTATGAAACGGTTCTGATCCTGTCCATTCCCATTCGCTTTCATATCCAAAATCTGAACAATGTGCATCATCTATATTTTCTGCAATTACTTTCTTTATTCTTTCTTTTCCGTTTTTTCTGTTTCTCATGTGCAATGCAAATTCCATTCTTATTTCCTCCATATAAAATCATTTTTGTTCCTATGCTCATAACCGTTCACCTCTTATTTTTTTAAACTATTTCTATAGCTTTTATCCATCTTGTTATATTCCCATTTTTCCATTACGCTTACCGAGTTTTTAACTCTTACAGTACAAAATTTCTTTCCGTTTGTTTCAAATTCTCCAATCAATTCAAACATGATTCTATGCTCCTTTCTGTGATTCTCTGATTATTCTTTCCATACATTTTTCTCTGTATCTTCTGTAATGATTCGCCTTGTCAACTTCTCCTAGCATGATACAGAGTTCTACTTCTAATTTACTGATATAATTTCCATTCTCTTCAGCAAATCTTAATCTTTCAAAAAATCCATCTTTACCCCAATACTGAAACGTGCTAATACCTCTTTCCAGGCGTTCTAATTTCATTTCACTTGTGATGTAATAGAATTCGTGGCAGATCGTTCCAAAGTCCTCATATAAAAAATACAAGTCTTTTGAAATCCGTTCTTCAATATAGAGATTCTTGTGTTCTTCATTTCCAGTAATATCTTTAAGGTTATAAAGCGTTTTGTAGTGCTTTATAACCTTGTTTTTATCCTTTCCGAAACCGATGCATCTCTTTTTAACTGGATTTAATTTAGAGAAATTTATATCTTTAATTTCCATGATTCTCCCTCTTTTCTATGCACAGCCTTCTAGCCATTCTTTATAAGTGTAGTTAATTTTCCCACCGAATTTCTGTTCATTTCTTCGGTTAATGATTCCGAGGCATCCGTAATTATTTTCTACACATTCTTTGATGTATTCTTTTGTTACAAAAGCAGGAAAATTTTCCGTTTCTGCTACGATACAGAAACCATTGTTCATAATAAGTTCATTAAAACAAATTGCTGTATTGTTCAAATGCAACACGTTATTCCAGTATTCATATCTTTTATATTCAACATTGTAACCGTTCTTTTCCGCTAATTTTAAAATACTTTGTTCTTTCATATTATCAACCCTCTTTCTCCTTATAGTAATTCTGCGATAACTTCTACGGTATATCCAATCGCATCATATACGACTAAAAATAAAACCATCACAATAATAGCCTGTAAAAGAAAGACTGTTTTTTCTTTCAGAAATCTTTTCAAGGCTTTTGTTTTCCGTCTGATATAACGTTTTACAATCTTCTTTGCGTGACGTTCTACGTGTTCCATCCACTGTGACTCAGTGTAATAGCATTCTTTTCTTAATACTTTTCCGTTATAAATTGTTTCCGCCTCAAATGGTATATTCATTGTTTTAACTGTCATTGTCTTATTCTCCTTAATCTTTACTATGTATTTTCCGTTCCTATAATTATTCTCTTTCTGTTCCATCAATTGGAACAAACAAGCGGTTTCTGTAGATGTTCTGTGACTTATAAGCATATAGCTCATATCCGTCGGATGTCATAAGAGATAGTTCTTCTCCGTTTGTATTAAAGTCAACGATTTTTTTCACAAAGCCACAAGCCAACTCAAAATCTTTCGGGTCGTTTAGATCTAGCGTTGTTTTTGTTTCCGTTTGTGCCGCTTGTGTTGTCTTTGGTTCTGTTACGTTTTCATAGTGGACAGTCGCACGTCCAATAAAAAAGCAACCGATAGACACGGCTGCTATAGCTGCAATATATAATTTTTTAGATTTTTTCATGATTTAGTCCTCCTTATTCTTTTTATTATTTCCACGCTTCTTCTCCACAATTTAACTTGACATCTGTTAAAACATAATCCCAGCCTGTTCCGTAATGAGTAATACCCCAAACATATATATCAAGTTCTTCATTGTAGAAAAGCGGGTCATTTGTGTATTGTTTAATAATTTCCGCCCCATTGTCTGATACAATGAAATATTGAAAAATTTCCTGTTGATTCTCTTCCTCTTCTTGCAATTCTTCGATTTTTTCTACAATATTATTGTACTCTTCTTCGATTTTCTGATATTCTTCTGTGTCCTCTTTATCTTCGTTTATCATGTCTGAAAGAATAGATCCGAGTTCTTCTTCTCTTTCGATTAACTCTTTTATTTCCTCTGAGTTGTCAATGAAACTATTTTCCTGTTCCCAATAACCGATCTCCATTGTTTTATGCATGATATCGTTATTTAAAACAGCATCAAAAGCTTTTGCAAAAGTCGCATAGTCAAGATATTCGTTTTCCTTTGCATAGTCGCTTGCCTCGTTTCCATAAAATGTTGTTCCATATAATTTGTTATTCTTCATAATTTTCACCTTTTCTTTCTTATTTCTTTCTGTTTATTCTCTTTTTAGTTTCGCTCTTGCTCGTCAGTATCGGACTTCTACCGATAGACTAAACTACCCAACTTCGCAGACGTTTGTTACTTCGTCTTGTGACTTCTTTTCATGTATGCCACTAGGGGACGGATGAAGTTTTCAAGGAGCATTCTAAAAACGGTTTTTATATTCCGTTTTCGTTATATTTATTATATTATAACGTTTTCGGAATGTCAATACTTTTTTGTATTTTTATTTCCGTTTTCGGAATGTTTATTTGCATTAAAAAAGCACTATACTATTTTTGTATAATGCTTAACCAATGATATTTCCGTTTGGGAAAATAAAAGATGATTTATATTTACACCCCATAATTTCCGCCATATGTTCAAGTTCTTCTTGTGTAAACTTTCCAGTTTTCACTCTTTTAGAAATTGACGCTTGACTCATACCCATTTTAGATCCAAGTTCTGTGAGTGATATTCCTGCTTCATCACATGCTATTTTTATTTTTTGTTGTAGTGTTATTTCCTCCACTTCCTTTCCTATTACTTCCTTGTTATAATATAGCAGATTTTAAGCTATGTTACAAGTGTTTTAAACACTAGAAAAGACACAAGATTTTTCTTGTGTCTTTGTACTGTTCAAAACTATTCTGTTTATATTAAACTCCAAAAAGTTTCTTTTAGCTTTTTATTTTTCTCTTGTAGAAATACTATATTTTCAGAAAGCATCATAACACTTTCCATTGCTCCATCATCTTCTGGAGAATAATTATCGAAAACATAATCTAATTTTTGCTCATTATCTGAAATTTTTGTTTCAATTTTTTGATTTCTTTTGCAATTTTTTCTATAAACATATTATTGTATTCCTTTCTTTTTTAGTTTATTGTTTTTTAGTTTCATCTATACAAGCCATCTACGAAAACATTAGAAGTAAAGTTGTTTCTACTACTTTCGTACTCGGTACTAGCTTTCTGATTTTGCCCGAAACAGATCTTTTTTTGCTTGTTCTCTATGACTTGCATAATCAAAATAAAATAAAAACAGATTCACAAGTGATTCACAGTCTCGTTATCTAAACCTTGCTTTTCAGATTCTAAAATCCTATCTGTGATTGACTCCGCTTTTCTGCTAGTTGTTTCTGTCGTGGTATCCTCTACACGTCTAGGTTATTGTTATCCTGTATTCCCTAGCCTTTTTCAGCCTTACATAAAGCCACTTCGATTCTTTATGCGGATAGTTTTATTATACGGTGTCTACCTTTTCACCCGTCCGTTGTACTCATATTTTTGGCAACGTCAACGCTTGCACTTTTTTTGAATCCTTCGCAAGTTGGATTTATAAAGAGGATGCCAACTTGACACCCTCTGAGTTATCAACTATAATTTAGTTGTTTTAGTTTTTTGAGTGCTTCGGAATACTCGGAAAAGTCAAAAGATTCAACTAAGTTTCCGTATCTATCGACTATTTCAAAATGAGTTTCATCGCACTCAATTTTTTATGTAATTTATACATACTTTTTACCTCCTTTCCGGAAGTGAAATTTATATAAGTTTTTTATTATTTAGTCAGTATCACCCAATATAATCGGATACTTCTTTCATGGATTTATTCTTTTCTTTTCAATATAGAATGTTTGAGCCGTTCCATGATACGCTGTTGATTTACTGGTTTTTCAGTTGGTATACAAAACTTACCCAAGTTACCTCTTTTTGGCAGGCAACCTTGACGCTACTATATCAACCGCTCCATATGAGCCTTTTAGTCAATAACTCCACGTAACCTATAATCTATACTTGTGTTCTACCTCTATCCTCTTATCTCTGTCCTCATCTATAAATAGACTACCCCAATTGCTTTCAAGGTGTACTTGCGTTCTATGCTTTTCAATGTGCAAATACAGCCTAATAAATTTTATAGGTTAGCAACTAGATCAGTGTTCTAGTCGGTTATAGAGTTATTCTCTCTTTTTGTTCTTGGGATTTTTTCGCTGTCAGACTTGACAGTTTTTCAGAAATGATATAAACTCTAGTTGTTGAGGCTAGAAGTTTAACACTTCTAAATTATCCCTATTTTCATTTTTTGAGAATGGGGATTTTTCTTTTCCCGGTTCTCTATATTCCTCGAAATTCGAGGGAATGGCAAGTTAGAATTGAATCCCACGGCTTGACCGCTTGCCTTATTGTGAGTTCCTGGCGGTTAGTCTTAAACGTGTATACCACTGCTAACCGCCGTTTCGATTTTTAAAGTATCACTTCCTATATTGCATCGCCATTCTAACATTTTTCAAATTCTCAGACTATCCAAGTCGGATGTAATGTCCCTTGTTTCTGTCTCGCTACTCTTATAATCGCAATAGATCGTTTTATGTCCCGTTTGTGCGGTGGTTATTATCAACCGTCAACTATCTTTTCGCATCCGCAAGTGTTTGTTGTTTCTGAATGTTTTCAGAATATATATACTTTTAACATCCTCTTTCCGTTTTCATTGCCGTGCCAACTCCGGCGGAAAAGTCAAACGTTATTAGAATATACATTCTTCAACGATGCAATATAGAAAAGCTATACTTTTCAAGGTGTAACGTCATACCTTATTTACGCCAATTTTTACAGAGAATCGGAAACTATCAACTATTCAACGTGTGCTTCTTTGCAGTTATACAGTGAAAAGAATAATCCTGTACTATATTATTAATGAGTTGCCGTTGTGACTTTATACGGTTGTCAACAACTTGCCACCGACTACACAATCATTTTTATTATCTGCTTTATTGTGCTAATAGACACGGCTACCAGCTTTTATACAGTTTTATTATAGTCAAGTAGTTTTCACTTTTTCGGGAAGTGTAACCACGTCCGCACGCATTTTATGTATAAAGATTAGTTTGCGCAAGCTTGCCCCATCACAAGTTGGTTTTCGTTTTAATATGTAAGATAAGTTTTTGAGATTTCAACTATCGGAGTTTGCTGTGCCTTAGCCGTTTGTCGTTTATCTCTTTGACTTGTCTTTATTATATCAAGTGTTTGCTTGATTGTCAAGCGTTTTTTTTATTTTTTCAAGTCTTTTTTGTATCTTTTCAAGTATTCGCTTGACTTGGTTATATATTATCATATGCCAAAACAAAAATCAAGTAAAAAATTGATTTTTTTAAAAAAATACTTTATAATAGTAAATAGTAAACATAAAACAAAAAAGAAAAAGTTTGCATTATATAGAAGAAATAGAAAAAGGAGATATGAAAAAATGAGATATAAAGACAATGAACAGTTAAAAAATGAATTAAAGGCAGAATGGACTAGAAAAGGTTTAACGCAAGGAGAAGTGGCAGAAAGAGCAGGTTTGAGCCGTGCCAACTTATCTAACATACTCGTTAATAAGAAAAGCTTAACGTTTGCAGATGTACAAAAGCTATGTAACGCCCTGGACTTAGATTTGTATATAGAGTTTAGAGATAGAGCGGATAAGACAGAATAATATATACTATAGCAAGGCTGCCATAATGGATCAGTGAATTGTATACACAATATATATAGTTGTGTAGTGGTTTATTGTAATTGTGGTAGTTGTATGTATATTGTATTTGCGATTAGCATAATAGTGTAGTATATTATATTGTATGTATTGTAATTGTGTGGCATTTTAGCTTATTGTGCAATGTATTGTTATAATATCGTTATATTTGCGTATTGTGTGTATTATTTTGAGACGCTGTACAATATTGTTTTGATTTTGTTGTAATTGTGATGCAGTTTATATTGTTTTATTGTTATTACATGATAATTGTTATGTGCAGTTGTGTGTGGTTGTATACTATATATTGTGGTATTTTGTCGGATTTTGTGGTGTTGTGCACTATATATAGTGTGTAGTTATCCACATTTTTAAGTGAAGTTATCCACATTATGTGGATAACTTGTTAAAAAAATTAGCCAGGACACGAACCGAGCTATAAATTATTTGTTTTTTCAGACAATTTACCGATAATTTACTACTTTATCACACTAAATAGCTTAATAGTAATAGTATTAAGCTATTATAATTGTACATGTATGTATGCAACACACATACATAACCACAATATATGGTGTAACCTCTCATATCACACACTATATATAGTTTTATAGGGGGGTGTATTTACATTTTCAGCATGCCATAATTGCGTATTTTACCTATGATGTGTTCCACACACGGACAACATCAAATTTTCAACTCTCCGAATCCCTCTACTCATCCAAGAAATAATTGTATTAAATCCAAACACAATTCCATTAAAATCCAAAACATCACTTCGACGCTGAGTTCGATAAAACCCTTATTTTTCAACCATTACAAAATTTTCAGATAATTCAAAATCACTAAAATTCACCCATTTTTTACTGCCCAACTCGTCTCAAACCCTTATAAATAGTCACTTTTCTCGAACTCACCCTCACCAGTTCAAAAATCGTATCAAAACCAATCAAAAAACAACCATTCAATCCGTCAATTTAACCACTCTCTCACTGCCGAAAATCACATATAATTCAACATCTTTAGACAATCCAATTTTGAAAAATTTTAACCGAAGCTTCGAACTCCACCGAACTCATAAAAATTAGAAATAAAAATCTGAACAGCAAAAAGAGCTACACAAGACAATTCTTACACAACTCTTCTTATATCTATACATTGCAATCTCACCCAAGACAAAATTCTTTCCACTAAATCATTAGACCAAATCAACGCAAATCACACTTAAAATCAATTTAAACCATTCACACGATAAATTTACCACCTAACATAAAAACTCGCTTAAAAATCTCTCAGATTAAATTTAATCCTTTATATAAGAAACACACCTCAATCAAACTACTAAACTATCATGTATCATTCATCATTCTATCACCATATTCACACTGGGGGGTATACTTTACATCATTTTCACAATACCAATGAGGGAATATATACATATACAAAATTTCACAAAAAAGAAAGGATAAAAGAATTATGAATAACACAGCTTTACAAACATCAACATTTGATTTTTACGGAGACGAATTAATTGCATTAAAGGACAACGCAACGGGTGAGATTTATACTGCCATTACACATGTATTAAGAGGAATTGGATTCACAGATAAGCAAATTGGGCATCAGCAAAACAAAATGCTCAACGATGAGATTTTAAAAACTCACACCCTAAAATTTTCGGGGGTGGATTTAAATATGCCGTCAGTCAATGAGATATGGTGTATTTCTCAACGCAAGTTACCATTAGCTTTAGCAAAAATCAATATAACACCAACAATGAAAAGAAAACAACCTGAATTATCAAAAAGATTAATTAAATACCAAGACAAATGTGCCGATGTCCTGGCATCCGTATTCATTGATAACCAAAATATGAACACATTAGATATGAATTTATTGTCAACAACAATATCAATGGCAATAACAACTGCACTACAACCAATCAATGAAAGATTATATCAATTAGAGTATTCACAAAAGAATCGTTATCTTTTAGAAAATAAATATCCGTCAGCGTGGTATAGGAAAATTGCACCTAAATATAAAATGCTTATGGAATACTTTGGCTGCACAAGAAGTGAATTGTACTCTTCTATTTATAAAGAACTAGAAGACACTTACGATATTGATATAAATCAAATTCATGAAGACTACTGTTATGAAAATCATTTGCTCAAAAATGAATGTTATGCAATGGATGCTATTGAGCATAATAAACAACTCAGAGATGCTATAACATTGCTTATTGATAACATCCTTGTAAAATACGGACTACAGACTGAAGAACAACTCAAAAACTTCAAACGTAAAACTTTATTTGATACAGAACCAAAAAATAATTAAAGGGAGATTCAACCAATGGAAACAAAAATTCAAAAGCAAAGTAATCATCACACTTTTCACTGTACTGATACCTATGATATAATTGATAATATTATAAATAAAGTACAGAAAGAATGTGAAAACATGCAAGAAAATACAATAACGACATGGGAAATACCAAAATATTCAAAATCAGAAATAAACAAAGCAGGTAAAACAATTGCAGATAAAAATTCATCTAAAAAAGAAAGACAAGATGCGTTAAAGGTATTAAACAATTGGCGTTCATCTCATGCTTACCCATTACAAGTAATTGCTTCAAACTTAAGAAGTAAAAATCCTGATTCAATAGTTGTACAGCGATTAAAACGATTAGATTCCATAACAGGTAAAATAGAACGATTTCCTAAAATGGATTTATACCGTATGCAAGACTTAGGTGGCTGTAGAGTAATTGTAGATTCTATTGATGAAGTGTATTCTGCAATGAATCAATACAAAAGCTCTCGGATCAGACACATACTGAAGCGTGAATACGACTATATTCAAAATCCAAAAGAATCTGGATACCGTTCTTATCATATGGTATATCAGTTTCACAGTGACAGGAAAGAAACATATAATAAAAATATGTTAATAGAAATTCAATTCCGCACAAAAATACAACACACATGGGCAACGGCTGTTGAGATGATGGGAATATATACAAAAAGCAATCTGAAATCCAGCCAAGGTAATGAAGATATTTTGAGATTCTTCACATTGGTATCTTCTATCTTAGCATTAAAAGAAGGTACACCAGTTTGTCCAAACACTTCTGAATCGGCGGATGAATTAATAAAAGAAATAAAATCATTGGATTCAAAACACAATATTGTGTCAACATTAAGCGGATTAAATGTTGCAATTGATTTTGACGAGAAAAACGAAAACAAAAAGAATAACTACTATATACTTATATTGGATTATACACGTAAAAGAATGCGTATAAAGTCTTTTGAAACAAAAAATATCGAAGTTGCAACTGAAGTATACAATCAACTGGAAGGCAAATTGGAATCTGATAAAAATATAGTTCTTGTATCCGCAAGTTCATTTGATTCTCTAAGGGCAGCTTATCCAAACTATTTCACAGATATACAAGAATTTGTAGACATGATGAGATCGCTGTATGACAATCTGAACAAATTCATCAACTAAGACAGGTGCGATACCTGTCTTTTTAATTTCACTATTCTTTCACTATCTTTCCACTATTTCTATTTTTAATCCTTCAAGTCTTTAATTTTAAACTCAGAAAAACATCTCAAAAAATCTTTGACATATATACTTGCTTTTAGACGAGAATATTTGTCTAAAATCCATTTTACATATCCAGCCTTACAATTTACCACTACCACTATTGAAATTGAAAATAGACGACATAAATGTAAAATACCTCCCATATCAGCACTAAAGAATTCTAATCATGCGCCATACAAAAAATCAAATCTAAAAATATCATAAATTTATCCACCAAAAAATCAACTATATATGTTCTCTCTTCCACTACATCACTTTTACAAATATTGAAATACAGTTAGGAGAATAAATGTATATCACCATTTATAATTCTCAATCCAATATTTTATAAACCAAAGCTTATCACAAATCAAAAAATCAAAAAGAAAAATATCAACACAGTATCAAGTATGTAAAAAAGAAAGGAAAGAAAAAATGAGTAACTTAAAATTAATCACAACAGAAAATTTCGGAGAACTACAATGTAACTTCTACAGAAATATGAATGATGACATTTTGCTGACACGAGAACAGATTGGAACTGCTTTGGAATATGCGAATCCGTCAAAAGCAATACGCAAGATTCATCTTAAACACAAAGACAGATTGGAATCATTGTGTTTAAGAATCAAGTTGGAAGGTGGTACCCAGATTGGGGCTAACCTGTCAAAAAGTGATGAACAAGAACGTGTCTATTACACAGAAAGAGGAATTATGGAATTGTGCAGATGGTCTCGACAGCCTTTAGCTAACCAATTCATGGATTGGGTGTGGGATATTGTGGAAAGATATCGTAATAGAGAAATGATTGATATTACTACTGTTTCATCAGCTTTAAATAAAATGATGTCTATTTTAGAAAAACAGGATGAACGATTGTCTAATGTAGAATCTCAACTTCAAGACCAAAAACAAATCGAAGAAAAACCACGATATAAGAAACCATACAATCCTTGGTTTGCAAAAATGAATCCAAAGTATCAGTTATTGGAAGATTACTTTGATATTACAAGAGGAGAATTATATAAAAATATCTTAGAAGAAATGGAGAATATCTATAACATAGACACAAATCAAATACAAGCTGATTATTGCTATAAAAACAATATTACGTCTTGTTATCCATTAGAGCCATATGAATTCAAACAGAAATACAGACAAATGATCGAAGGAATTGTAAATGATAATCTAATTAAATATGGAATTGCATCTGAAGATGATCCAATCACTTCAACAAGACATATTACTATTTTTGATACGCCAGTGTCAGATAACGAGAGTAATTAATATAGCATCTATTTTGATTCAAGAAAATTTTTAATATAAAGTGTGTTTTAAAAAAGAGAATAAGTTCTTAGAGAAGAAAATTAAAAAACGTAAACACAAATAAAAAAGAACGAGAATCTTCATCTCCGAAAGGAGTGAGATTTAAATACATTAATACTGATTATCATTAATACTGATTTAACTGCAAGAAACGTACAACTTTTGACATGTTTTCTTCTTACACTTGGGTAGTGTAATGTTAAAAATTGTACACTTATTTCACCATGTAGTATTTTAGGCATTTGAGAGCATTTTATTAAAAGGGAGTGATTTTTATAGAAGAAAACAATGATATTAGTCTATTTATTCCTGAGATATTGATTGAAAATAAAACCTTATCCAATTATTCAATCGCCGTGTATTGTGTGTTGCACGCTTTGTCAATACCTGCGCATATGCCAGTTCAATGTGTAACTCAACAGCAATTAGAATTTTATCTTACCGGACAAGTATCAAAGAGACGTCGGATTTCTGATTATATTAGATGTGGATTACAAGAATTAATTGATAATGGAATTATTGAAAAAGAAAACGAAATTCAAAAACATTATATTTTAGATTGTTCAAAATTATGGATAAATGTGAAAAAAGATAAATTCACTACTATCACTTTTAACGAAGTGAAAAAAATCTTTCAGATTGATAATACGAATAATTTTTTGCTACTAAGATATTTTGTTTTATTGATTGGAACTATTAGCAGCAAGATAACTGTATTCCTTCCAAATGGAGAAAGTAAGAATAGAGTTGTTGGAAACGTCACTATCGATTATTTGTCGAAACTATCAGGAATATCAGAAAGAACAATTATTGAATACAACAGGGTTTTAGAAAACGCCGGATTGCTTTACATATATCGTCACGGAGATTTTATCATTGATGACGGCAATAATATAAAACGTATGTCTAATATCTATGGAAGACCAACCGATTCTACATACATTGATAAGTTTGGTGTTGATCAGAAAAAACATCATGAAACATATCGCTATATAAAAAACAATAACGAGACAGCAAATAATAAACGTATGCTTGCTCAAAAATATCAACAATTACTAAATGGAAAAGGAGAAAACTATAGTAAATCAGAAATATTGAATATATATCACTATGTATTGTCAGAAAACAAAAAATACGAAAATTTATATAAAAAAAATAGTTATGATGAGTATTTAGAAAAAATACGAAGTCTGGATGTTTTTGAGAAATACGATTTTATTGAAAAAGAAATTTGAAAGAGAGAACTATATATATGAAACCATTTAATAAAAATTTTGTTTAAGAAAGGAAAAATTAAAATGCAACATTTAAAAATTGATCCAGAGTTAAGAGATTTTATTCCTCCTTTATCTGGTGAAGAAAAAAAACAACTGGAAGACAGTTTATTAAAATATGGATATAAAGGTTCTCCGATTTATGTATGGAAAGGTCGTATTGTTGATGGGCATAACAGATATGAACTTTGCAAAAAACATAATATAGACTTTCCGATAGAAGAACTTGACCTTGGAGAAGATGCAACCATTATTGATATTATGGAATGGATGATTAACACTCAGCTTGGCAGACGTAACCTTCCACCAGCACAACGATTAGCAGTCGTTGAGAAGTTTAAAAAGAAAATTCAAGAAGAAGCGAAAGAGAAACAAGCTGATGCAGGTAGAGAATTTGGAAATGGCAAAAGTAGCTCTTCTCCAAATGGAGAAAAGCTAAATAGTAAGGTACACACCGACAAAGAACTTGCAAAACTCGCCGGTGTAGGAACAGGAACTGTGGCGAGATTCAATCGAGTTATGAAATCTGATGATGAAGAGTTAAAGAAAAAAGTACTTGCTGATGAAGTCAAGATTAATACTGCTTATGAAAAAATACGAAAAAAAGAAAAGAAAAAAGAGAATATCTTAGATGAAGATATTGCTAAAGCTAAAACATATAAAGAAGTTGCGGAATTATATGGCGGGATTCAACAAGGACATCTTCCAAAAACTAACAATAATGTTATTGATAAAAATGATATTACAGATGAGAAACTTGTAGATGCATTGATTTCAACAAAAACACCAGTCAATGTTTTAGATTCTATTGTTCCTAAACAAGAATTTGATATTATGACTAACACTCTTATGGAGAATATTCATTCATGTGATTATAGGATATTTAACTTGCATGAAGTATGTAAAAAAATGAACTTAGAAGATTTAAATTATGCTATTGATAAATTTGACTCTGTAATTACAGAGATTATGAAACTTGAAGAAAAAATCAAAAAAGCAATAAATGGAGGAATTTAACTATGAAAAAGAAGAATGGGTTATTTGTACCTGATAGCACAGAGGTTTTACCTTGCAAAATGTTACACGCAAAATTAAGTTGCCAAAAAACACCAAAGGAGCTTGATGTAAGAAATCTTGCTTCAAATTGGGTAGATAAATTATGTGATCCAATTCATATAAGCTATAGAAATGGACAATACGGTATTGTTGAAGGTCAAAAGAGAAACCTAGCAAAATTGATGATTGATGCAGAAGGGACAATGGTTTGCAATATTTACAGAGGAATGACAGAAGAAGATGAATATCAGCTTTTTTCACAACTAAATAATGGGAAACGTACATATGGAACAGATGAAGATTATGAGGCACGTTCACATTTCGATCCAAAATGGAAGTATGTAATTGATTGTATTGAGAAATGCGGATTTAAAGTTGTTTATTCCGGTGGAGCTAAAACAGATACTTTTGGATGCGCTGCTACATTAGAAGAAATTTATGATGACTTAAAAGATTTAGATTTTATCGAAATGCTTACACTATTAAAAAATGTTTGCGAAGGAAGTAAATATTCATTACAAGCTTCATTCATTAAAGGATTTGCGAAATTTTACTCAATTTACAAATCATCTATTATTGAAAAAGAATTTAAGAAAATGTTTGTAGACAAGAACACTAAAAGTATTACAAAATCTTCTTTTGATAAGATAAAAGAAAAAGCAGATACATATACTCGTACAAAAAATGTCGGAATTAAAACTGCATTCGGATTGCTTATAAGATACAACGAATGTTGTGCAAAGAAAAAGTCGCTTCCATTTGGCAGTTTCGATTCATTAATTTGATGTATTACGAAAGACAATTTGTTTAAAAGAACAACAAATATAACAACAATGACATTACCTCATGGACAATCACTGTAATTAAACGTGGTGAACAGCGTTAATGATGCCACTGTTCACCAAACACATGTGTTAGAACATCTGAGCAATGTTCTCAAATATCACAGTGAAAATATTGTTCACTGGTTAGAAAGTTTATGAGTTACAAAAATCAATAGATTGTTTTAGATTGTTCACACAAAGAACTTCCGTACCAATGTGAGAAACAAATCTAAAACGATACGTGGTCGTCAGTGACCTCGCCATGCTCTACGCCTGAGTCTATAAGTAATTTTAGCTCTTTATACTGTGTGAATTTATCTACACAATGTTTGATTAAGTATAAAACACTTACAGCAACCACAGGAGGTAGAACGATTACAACGATTTGAGCCATGTACTCTCCTTTCGTGGAATGCATACCACATTGTAGAGTACTCCCTAAGATGTCAATGATAATGATGCCCACTCCTTCCGTACCTGATAGATAATCAGTTTGTGGTATTTGGGTTAATAAGTTACAAGTGATGCATCGTTATCATTATACCAGTGATTGTCCTATTTGTTAATATATAAAACATTTTCGCAAAAAAATAACTAAAAAGAGAGAATTATATAAGTGAAGGGCAATAATTCTTCACTTACTATTTCATAAAGGAGTAAATAACAATGATTAAAAAATATATTTCACAAAGAAAAGGAGCTTTTATTACATATGACAGAATTAAAAACACATTATAAAACACCGGGAAGTGACAATTTAAAAATTCCATCAAGAGAGGAATTTCATAGATATAAACAAAACAATTTGACATTATCTGATTTTGATACAGATCATAGAAGTCAAGACGGAGTTCAAGCTGCTAAAGTGGGACAATCAATTAAATGGACACTATCAAGATACAATACTTATAAAAAGAATTTAGAATTTAGAGATACGAAAGGACAGAAATATGCTTAGATTTACAACAGTTAATAGAGATACTATAGAAATTGATTTAAAAAACGGATACAAGGTTGTGGCGTTGTCTTGTTGGAAAAGAGATGAAGAAAAATATCTTGTAACTCTTATGATTCATGAAAATACTATTGATATGTGGAGTTTAATTGAAAAAGCGGAAAATTTAGAATTTAAAGATTCTGATTCTAAATCAATCAAATTTGATATCACTCATAAAGTTGAAAAAATGTTACAAGATGGATTTTTTGATTATTACATAAATCGTTGTAAATATTATCAAAAATGTTTTGAAAAAGGAAATACTATTTTTACAAAAGAAAGACTTGGTACTTCAAATGAGTAATATTTGCGAAAAAATTTATTGCGATAATTGTAGTTCAAGATGTCCTAATTATACACCTAAAAAGATTAGTTGCTACTGCTCTATTTGCGGTGAAGGAATTTGTGAAGGTGATGAATATATTAAAAATGATGAAAATGAATATGTTCATTATGATTGCATTTATGGAATTAGATGGCTTTTAGAATGGCTTGGATATAAGGTAAAAAATATGGAGGATGAAAATATTGAATAAATCAAATAGATTGGAGGAAAGATAATATGTTTGAATCAGGCGTATATATTCCGTCAATTGATGCAAAAGATATTTATCTATCCTCACATTATATTGATGAGGATAAAAAAGAATATAGTTTAAAATTAAAAGATGGACAATACAACTTGCGAAAATTTATTAATACATTAGACTACAGTTTAGATCTTATTGAGTTACTGGATATTTATTATAAAAAATATCGCAAAAAAGATTTCGCTTTTAAAATCAAAAAACACTATTATACTACTAATGTCATTAATTTAACTTTTAAATATTCTGTAAAAGAATGGAATCAAATGAACAAAAACACTTTTGTTAAGTTTGGATACGATTACAAAAAACTTACATTCGATGATTGTATTGCTAAGAATCAAAATGATGAAATTGTTGGAATTAAGATTAATGAAAAGTTAAAAGAAGCAATTGATATTCCATCGCCTTTCAAAATAGAGGAAGTGAAAGTTTATGACAAAAAAGATAAAACACTTTTAAAAGAAACACAGCTTATTTATACCAAAAAATGTGAGCCAAAAACAATTAAAACAAATGCAGAATTAAGAAAAGAATTGTACGAATGTGGATTTATATGTGACGGAATTGATTATTGCAGAATGAAAAGATCCGCAGGGTCTGCTCGTGTTGGGAAATGTCTTTTTATAAATAAAGAGTTATTTGAACCAATTTTACGTTTTAGCTCTGGTGGAATAAAATTGGAACACGGGCAGGAAGTTGATTTAGCAGCATATGAAAGTTATATTTCACTTACCTCTAGTAGTATTATAGGTCTTCTTCCAATTAAACCAGAAAACATTTTATTGATTGATGATTACGACAGTGTTTTTACAGAAGATGTTATTGAAACTAAAGATGTTGATAGCTGGTTGGTGACAGAAGAAAATAACTGTGAAATAACAAACACAATTTGGGATGGACAATCACTTTTAGATGTTTCGCTGTTTGGTGAATACAAAGATTATGGAATGGTTCTTCTTAGAAATTTAATGTTTAAATCATGTTGTTTTAACTGTAATATTCAACAGTGGTTTAAAGATAATAATATTACAGATGTTTCACAATTGAATGGAAAGACAAGAGCAACAAAAATTGAAGATGTGAAACTAATTACTACTAAGAATAGTATTAAATATTTTAAATTTAGTACATGGGATGAGTGGTTGGATAATTTATATCCGAATTTTGGAGTTGTAAAACACGATAAAAAAACACATTTTTTTGATGGTAGATTAGTACAGACACATTATCAACTTATTAACACATTACAATTATCAAAAGATGAAGTAAGAGAATTTCTACAAGAATCTTTAGATTTTGCTCAAATGTTAAGAGATAAGCCGGAGGTTGTTAGGAATTACATAAAATATCCTAACATTGATGAATTAGATCCATTGAGCCAACCACTCAACAGCAAAAATGATGTTGTTTATAATTTAATGTGTATCAATGATAATTTTACAGAGACAAAATATTACAAGGATTTTTTAATTGATTTGCTTAAATCATATTATAAAAATTTGAAAAATGGTCATGTATATGTAAACGGAAATTATTCCACCTTATTAGGAAATCCAATTGAAATGTTAAAACAATCAATCGGTCAGTTCAATGGTGAAAGTCAAATCGGAGTTGGCAACATTCATAGTAAACGCTTTGAATACAATAAAACATTACTAGCAAGCAGAAGTCCACATGTAACGATCGGAAATATTTGGTTGCCATATAATACAGAAAACAAATTGATTGATTGCTATTTTAATTTAACTGATGAAATAGTATGCATTAATTCTATTGGCGAAAATGTTTTGCAAAGATTATCAGGGGCAGATTTCGATAGTGATACAGTGATGTTGACAGATAATGAAATTTTGATTAGAGCAGCAAAAAGAAATTACCACATTTTTAAAACTCCTACTTCAAGTGTTTCTGATTATAAAATAAAAAGATATTATACTCCACAACAACAATTTGATTTGGATATAAAAACCTCTGTTAATAAAATAGGAGAAATTGTAAACTTATCGCAAGAACTTAATTCTCTTTTATGGGACAAGATATATCATGGAGAAACATATGAAGACGTTAAAGATTTATATTATGATATATGTCAATTAGATGTAATGTCTGGTATTGAAATTGATAAAGCGAAAAAAGAGTTTGCGATTAATAATAGTCGTGAATTAAATAAGCTTAGAGAAAAATATAATCATCTTCTTAAAGAATCTTATAAAGATGAAGATGGAAGTGAAAAATCAAGAAAAAAAATCCCTCATTTTTTCTCTCATATTTCAAAACAAAAAGGTTTTTACAATCCAGATAAAAAACATTATTGCAAATATCATACATCAATGGATTACTTACAAACAATTGTAAATGGTTTTAGGATAAAAAACCCTTATAAAAAAACTCGCTTACCATTTGTTTCTATTTTAGACAATTCGTTATTTAGAACATCAAGCGTTAATCAAAAACAGATCGACAAAATTTTTGGTCTTTTAAAGAATTTTATCAATCAGCGTAAAAATATATATTCCTCTGAAACAACAACAAACGAAGAAAAAAATCAATCTGTTAAAATTTTAAAAGAACGTCTTATTTCAGACATTGAAAGTGAAACTATTGGTTTTTCTACTTTATATAGACTCCTGTCTTCTATTGAGGACAAAGAAAACTCACAGATAAAAAATTTACTTTTAGAAATATTATATAGATGTGGAAACGAAAGTTTCAATAAAGCAATAATACAATCTAAGAAAGAAATTTTAGAATTAGAATATGGCGGAAATGACATAAAAGTATTCGGAATTGGATTTAAAATTACAAAAAAAGTGGTAAATTCGGAAATCAATGCTTAATTTCATACCTACAGCTAGGGACGTTTTTTAAGTTACTATGGAAGAGGTAGTTTTTGAAATTATTATTTACACCACAATTGCTACCTCATTCCCTTTTTGTATTAAAACTTTCATAGAATGTGTCGAAAATACATGTGAGTTCACTCATAGGATGGTTAATATAATTACATATTTAGAGGTGAATTAGAGATAGAAAAAGAAAAAAAATATTATAATCAAAAATATTTAATTGATAATATAAGTGACAAAACAGGATATTCAAAAGAATGTGTGTATGAAATTTTAGAGAGTTTAAAAGATGTTGTCTTGAAAAAATTTAGCAATGTATACGATTATGTAGAAATAAAATTATTTTCAGGACTAAAGCTTTCATCAAAATATATTTCATCAAAAGACTCAAAGTCAAATTTGTGTAAAAATGGAAATATAAAATCAGATGAGCTATTGTACTTAGATGCACAATTCAGTAAAGACTTTAAAAATAAAATTAATAGACTTCATAAAGAATATAAATAATACAAAACAAACAACATTCATTAAAATTGATTTGAAAATTTATTTCATCTCCTTTCTTTTCAGGTAGTGGCTACACTATTCTTTGTGTAGTTGCTATCTTATAAAACATGCGGGTGGTAGGTATGGTATCTTGCAGGTCTCATAAACCTGAAAACTAAGTTCAATTCTTAGACTCCGCAATTAATCGGCTTGACGACGATGGCATATCGTGAGGTATGTAAAGGAAGAACTTATACACTCTTTCGCTATAGGAATATAGTCAATTCAAGCAATCAGACATACTAGCAACTCAAAAGGTTGTGTTTCAAAATGGCAATGCACTAGAAATTCATTTTGGAAATAAGTACGGGAAGTTGGAACAACAAGTATATTCAGCGTCAAGCGATGAGAATATATTTCTGACTGCAAATCAGATAGTTCACGCAAACAACGAAGTATGATAGTGAATCTGAAGGATATATAGTATGAGCAATTGTTAAGCGAATGCGATGTCCATTTATATAAGAATATTGGTACTTGTGTCAGTAATCTTGTATGAACATTGAGTAGGGATAACAACCGAAATGTAGATGGTCGTATGGTATTTTGTCTTTCAAAAGAAGATAAAGCCGTTGGTGTAGTACGTCCATTGTATAGTAAGTGTAGAAGAAAAGCGATTGAAAAATAATACATAAACGATATTAATAGTACAAGATTTTAATTGTTCTTGAAAAAGCGAAAATCTACACCTCTGTATGATGAAAATAGGTTAATACACTAGCAGAAATGTAATAGTGTCACTGAAAAGTCTCGCAAGACTTTGATGTGTTTGTTGGAAACTGCATGGTATCCGCAAGATTTTACTGCGTGGCAGCGTAGACAGAATGTTGATAACAGAGTAATCATATGGTAAAGAAGGAATGCTACTTCTATAAAAAAGCACCTATGAATAGATACTATATATGCATTATATGATGGTATATAGTGGATAAGCGAAGAAACTATAATGTCGCAAAAGTCTATTTGGATCGGCATGTAATCTCAGTGTTGATAAATAAAATAATGGGGAATAATTCAGTGGTAGAAGATACGCCTTATAAGCGGATTGTCGTGGGTTCGATTCCCACTTCCCCGATTTCATGCTTCAGTAGTTCAGTTGGTAGAACATCTGTTTTGTATTCAGAATGTCACGGGTTCGATTCCTGTCTGAAGCTTAAATAACTTCTCTAAGATTTGCTCAAAAATAATTGTGGTGATATTTGGTGTATGTGAACTGATAAGGCAAGAGCAAAGCCTACGGGTGAGAAGCCAAAGCCCGACAAGTTTTGAGAGGTAGCTTGTCATTTTTATCTTGTAATTTCGAAATGTAGACCGACATAGCGTATGGGTTGGTAACTGGCTCGTAATTTGTAGACGTACAATCTATGTCGTTATTCTGAAATTGTAATATCTCTATGCAAATTTTGCTGTATTAACCATAATTGGTATTGGAGATGGTTGCTATCCATTTGACCGTACTACGGTTTCTAGGTTCGAGTCCTAGATACAGCGTTCTATCCCATCATAGACATTTATGGAGAATGGTGTGACTGTAAATCACGTACCTTTTAGATCAACTAAGTTCGATTCTTAGTGGTGGGACTTTGCCGTGTTGGCTCAATTGGCACAGCACCGGACTTGAAATCCGGCATTCCGAAAGGATATCAGGGTTCGACTCCCTGGCACGGCGTTTACTCTTCCGCTCCGGAAGAAATTTATAACGAAAGAAGGAATTATTATAATTCAGATTACCAAAAATGAAAAGAATTTTTTGATTAGCAATGGTGTCGGATTTGGAGAAAATGGTATAGTTATTAGAAAACCAAGACACCGCAGAGTCTATTATGTGGTAGAGAATGCTAAAATCAAAAAATTACTCGCCGATTATAATAAAATGATTCTCATTAAGTAATGTATATGGGAAAGGTGAGACTGTGGGAAACTTTATTACAGAAAAGACGTGCATTAGGTTAGATGGAAGAGTATTACAATCGTAAGTATAAATGTGATTACTCTTCTATTTTTTGTGTAAAAATTAGTTAAAAAATATATAGAATGAAAGGAAAATTTTAAATGGCAAGTTTTGTATATAAAACAGTTAAAACAACATCAATGAAAATCGCAGGAGTTATTGATACAGATAGAATGATTATCGAAGTAGATGGAGAAGAAAAGAAATTATCTACACTTCTTCAAGAATTCAATAATTATGAAATTGAATTCAATATTAAAACAAAAGATAAGGAAGAACTGGATGAGCCAGTAGATTCTGAAGGCAATGAGTAAGGGCGGTGTGACCTATTACTGATTTACATAGACTAGAAAATGAAAACGAAGAACAGTTCATTTGGAGATTAGGACAGATGAAAGACTCAGGACAATTAGATATGTCTTGGGATGAACTGGCAACGGTGGTTAATAAAGAGTTCCGTGGAGATGATGAATCTCAGTATCGCACTGAAGCAGCTTATCGAAAACCTTATCAGCAAGCAAAACGTTATTACGAATCCGGAGTTTTTAGTAAGTTTGATGAAGAAAAATATATTAAAGAACTTCAATTACAAAAACAGGAATTAGAAAAAGAAAAGGTAAAAACTCGTGACGAAAAAAATGAATTGAGACGTATTATTCGTGAAGAAGCCCGTAAAGAAAGTTATAAAGAACAGGTTTTGCGAGCAATTTCTGAGTATGATTGTAATCCTTTAGATTATGATAAAAACAAACAATTTACAGGAATTTTAAAGACAGATAATGATTTGATTATTTCTTGCACGGATATTCATGCAGGGATTGAAATTGATAATTATTTTAATATATTTAATGAGAAAATTTTAAAAGAAAGATTTAATCATTATTTAGATAAAATTTTTGAGGTACAGTTAAAACATGGTTCTGAAAATGCTTATTTGATTTTATCAGAATTAGTAAGCGGTATTATCCATAATGAATTGCGAATCGAAAATAATCAGAATTTGATTGAGCAGTTCTTAACTGTAACAAACTACATTTCTGAATTTTTAGCAGAATTGAGTTACAAATTTAATTCTGTAAATGTATATGTCTGTCCTGGCAATCATTCCAGAATCAGTCCGAAAAAAGAGGACTCTTTAAAAGGTGAAAATATTGATCATTTAGCTATTCCGTTTTTACAAGCAAAATTACAAAATTTTAAAAACATTGTATTTAATGAAAATAAAATTGAAGAATCAATTGCTATGTTTAACGTAAGAAATAATACGGTTATGGCAAGCCATGGTGATAAAGATTCACCAAATAATGTCGTGCAGAAATTTACTCTTCTATTTGGTATTCGTCCGTCATTAGTTTATTTAGGTCATCGTCATACAAATGGATTGACTACTGTATATAATACAAAAGTAATTGAATCTGGTACGCTATCTGGAACAGATAATTACGCCTTGAATTTAAGATTACATAGTAAGCCGTCACAAACAATCTCTGTTATCACAAATGACGGATTGGATTGTTTGTATGATGTTAAATTCGATTAATATGGAGTTAAATATATGGATGTAGAATTATATTGTTGTTACTCTCTCTCACTTCGCAATTATTTACGAGACAATGGGTTGAGGTATAAATTATGTGCTTTAAATCCAAATTCACAACAGAGATTTTGGGTTTATATAAAAAATGAAAAATTAGATATTTTGTTAAATAAGTGGTCTGCCAAATAAGGTACGACCACTTTTTAAATAGAGAATAATTATGTAGAAAACTATGGAGGTAAAAATGTCAGAAGAAAAAATATGCGGTATTTATTGTATTGAGAATATTATAAATGGGAAAAAGTATATTGGTCAGAGTATAAATATTTTTAGTCGTTGGAAACAACATATTAACAAGGCAAAATCTGGCACTAATACAGCTTTATATAATGCTATAAGAAAATATGGTAAAGATAATTTTAAATTTTATATTCTTAAAAAATGTAATAAGAATGAACTGTCAGATTTAGAAATCATGTATATTAAAAAATATAATACCAAAGCCCCTCGTGGTTATAATATGACCGATGGTGGAGAAGGTACTGTTGGTGTTCGTATGTATGGAAAGGAAAATCCTATGTTTGGCTTAACTCATTCCGATAAAACAAAAGAATTAATACGTCAAAAAGCCATTGGAAGAAATGTCAGTGAAGAAACAAGACAGAAATTATCGAAAACTTCAAAAGGAAGAAAACACTCTGAACAATTCAAGCAAAAAATGAGTGAGCGTCAATATAAAACAATATTATGTGGCGGAAAAATTTTTAAAGGAATAGAAAGCTGTGCTGAATATTACAATATAAACCCAAGAACGATGAAAGGTTGGTTAAATAAAACAAATAAGATGCCAATTTCTTTTTATTTAAAATCTTTGCATTATGAAGATGTTGACCTATCTGAATATTCCATTAAAAAATTTTATTTTTGCAATAATATTATATTTGACACAATATATCAAATTTCTGATTATTGTGATATCCCATATACTACAATTCAAAATATGTTACTTGGATTAATACAAGAAAATGAATTATTTAAAAAGTATAATATACATGTAGGAAGCAAAGAAGAACTTGATGAATTAATATCTAAAGATATTCAAATAATCTTATATTCTTCTTAATTGGAAGTGATCCTTATAGTGATTCTATTAACAAAGGAAGTAAAGCCAGTGTAAATATTTGGGGATTTGATAAATTGTATGGACATACCGAAACATACAAGATTATTTTGAATTAAAAATGAAAAACATAAAATAAATATTGAATAAATCAAATGTAAGTGACTGCAAATAATAGACTACTCTTCTATTTTGGGTAGTCGCCTTATCGGAACGGAATAGTGTCACTGCTATTTCGTAATAAAATAACAAATTAAAATTAAGGAGATTTTTATATGAATAAACAAGAACTTATTACAGGAATTGCTGAAAAGGCAGAATTAACAAAGAAAGATGCAGAAAAAGCTTTAGTGGCTTTTACAGATGTAGTAAAAGAAGAACTTGGTAAAGGCGGAAAAGTTCAGTTAGTTGGATTCGGAATATTTGAAGTGAGTGAAAGAGCAGCAAGAGAAGGAAGAAATCCTCAGACAGGTGAGACAATAAAGATCGAAGCTTGCAAAGTTCCAAAATTCAAAGCTGGAAAAGCATTAAAAGACGCTGTAAATGCATAATAAATTTGAGGTAAATAACTTTATGAAAAAATTAAAAACACTTTATTTTGAAGATTTTGTAGATTTTGCATGTGAAGCATCTGACATGTATGATTCTATAGATGATGATTTTAAAATTGTCGCAATCGTTGCAAAATATGAAGAAGCAAAAGAAATTTTAAAAGAATTAATTTGTATTGGATATGACATTGCACATATTGAACTTTGTGACGAATTATTTGATGATTATCATGACGAATATCTTATTGCTTTGACAAACAAGGGTATTTATTGTGAAAAATTTAAACGTGAAAAGGGATATATTAGAAACGATTCCGTTGTCACTTATATTTCAAATGAATGTAGTTCAACTTGCTTAAAAAATATTGACAGCGATATGATTTTTGCTTTTGAAATCGGTGATGATGAATATGAACTTACAGAAGATTTAGAAGTTGGAATTTCTGATGATGAATGTGATTGTTGTAATTGCGAGTCATGTCGTGATTGTGATGAAGATATGCATGGATTTACAGCAAGCAAAAATGATGAGAATGGTTACTCTTCTATCTCGTTCTACTCTACTGAAAAGATTGATGCGGATGAGATGAAAGATCTTTTAGAGATTTTTGGATTGTAAAATTTAATTGGTGAATTTTGAATTTAGGACTTGTAGGTGTCACAGCTTACAAGTCTTTTTATGTTATTTATTATTTTCTGTGTTTGGAATGGAGAATAAATATATATCTGATATTTGTGTCACAGCTAATGTCAGAATTTAAGGAGAGATACGACAGAAGTCATGAGCTGTTGGACAAGTGTAACCTCATTCGCACTTCTCTCCAATTTCTAATGAGTGAGGAGAAATGAGGAAATATGAAGTATGGGAAAATGTCGAAAACTTACAGTAGATATGGTACATCAAAAAATCAAAGATAAATTTGACGGCAAATATAAAGTATTGAATTTAGATTTTTATGATGGAAATCCGCAAATATATGTTGATGTATTATGTACAGATTGTAATACAGTATTTAATATGAAATTATATGGATTGCTTTTTGAAAAACATAAATGTGATTGTCCAACTTGTAGACAAAATAAAAGACATAAAGATTTTATTAGCCGTGTAAAAGAAGAATGTGGAGATGAATATATTCCATTAACAAAATATAGTACATGTAAGGATAAAATTTTATTTAAACATAATAAAAAAGGCTGTATGAATGAATTCTGGATGACGCCAGATGTATTTTTTAATGGAGGTTCTCGTTGTCCTATTTGTAGGCATAGAGAGGGAGCGGATAAACTATTTATTCCACATGACGAATTTGAAAAAAGAATAAAATTAATTCATGGAGATCATATAACATTATTAGGAAAATATTCTGGTTATAACGGGAAAATTAAAATTAGGCACGAAGATTGTGGCAGAGAATTTGATGTCTTGTGTGGTGATTTACTTCAAGGGAAAAGTTGTAGATATTGTGCAGGAAAAATGTTAAAAACACACGAAAAATTTAAAGAAGAAATGTATGAACTATACGGCGATGAATATACTGTCGTTGGAAAATATAAAAATTCAAAAACAAAAATTAAAATAAGACATAACTTATGCGGATATGAATGGGAAATACTTCCAAATTCAATATTGAAACAGCGTCTATGCCCTAATTGTGGTAAATCTTATGGAGAAATGCAAGTAGAGAACTTCTTGGTGCATAATAATATAAATTATAAAACCCAAGCTACATTTGATGATTGTGTATATAAAGATTATTTGAAATTTGATTTTTCTATTTATGACGAAAAATGGAACTTAATGTGTTTAATAGAATATGATGGGATTGGACATTATAAACCAGTTTGCTTTGGGGGAATTTCGCAAAAAGAAGCGAAAGAAAATTTTGAATCTCAGATAAGAAAAGATACTGTCAAAGATGAATTTTGTAAAAATAATAATATTGATTTATTAAGAATTTCATATAAACAACAAAAACAATTACATATAATTTTAAATAATTATTTATCAAAATTATTTAAATATAATATGAAAAATCCGACAAAAATGTATCTAAATGTATTAAAAACACCTTCTATAAAATTTATTGAAATGATTGATACTTTACCAAATGGCGTATATCCAAAATCTTTTTTCAAAAAGAAACTATTAAAAAATAATCAAAATTTTTCTCATAATATCACTCAAAAACCAATTGTACAATCTTACATAGAGGAAAATAACATAGAAATAGGACATGCTTATATTTTAATAAATAAAAATGAAAAAGATGAATATGAACAATATTTGAAATTAGGAAAAGAAAATAAATTTGATTTTGATTTATTTCATAATATGAATGAATTAAACAAATTAGATGATGGTGTATATGCGAAGTATAATTTAAATCTCCAAAACAAAGCAACAGTAAAACCAATACAGTATGAATATTATAGAAGATATTTAGAAAGTAGAAATATTGAAATATATCATAGTTATATACGAATTAACACTGATGAAATTTTCAAAAGACCAGATTGGTTGTTAGAAAGTAGAAAACAAAAAGTTGCTTAAACTAATATTTTTTATTGTACTAAAAAAGGAAGTGAGAATTGATTGGCAGAACGTAGTAAACGAATTTGTTTATATGATGAAAAGAAAGCAAAAGAAATTAATCCAGAAACACTAAAACTGTTTCAAAAATATCAAATTGATATGTCTATTAGAGATTTATCAGAAAATAGTATCAAACAATATAATTCTGATTTAATGCAGTGGTTTATTTATATGCATGACAATCAGTTTAATCTTTCTGTATTAGAAGCAACAGATGATGATTTGGAAGAATATTATTACTTTAGGAAACAACAAGGTAATAATGTAAATAGACAAAAAAGAATTATGGCTTCTATTTCTGCTTTCTATAGGTTTTTAAGAAAGAAAAAATACATAAAAGAGTCTCCAGTAGAATTTATTGAACGACCAAAACAGGGACAGGCAATTACTGTACAGACTTATCTTACAAAGGAAGAAGTTCAATTAATGCGTGAAAAATTAGAGGAATATGGAGATATTCAGTTACAAGCATACGCATTTGTTTCTCTAACTACTATGGGTAGGGTGAACGCTATTGCAAATTTAAAATGGAGTCAAATTGATTGGGATGAAAGAATATTTTCTGACGTTCTCGAAAAAGAGAGAAAAATTGTAGAATTTTCTTTTTCAGAAGAAGCAAAAGAATATTTGGAAAAGTTAGTTCAATATAGAAAAGAGAATAATATTAATGATTATGGGTGGGTGTTTATCAGTCCGTATGTAAACGAAAACACACCAATTAATAATGGAACATTAAATATGTGGTGCAAAAAAATTGGCGAGATGATTGGTCGCCCAACTCTTCATTGTCACGATTTTCGCCATTCGTATGCCAATCTTATGAAGTCAGAATATAATGTTTCGCTTGAGGATATATCTATTATGTTGAATCATAGTGGCACTGATGTTACGAAAAAACATTATCTTAAAATTGACACTAAAAAGGTAAGAAAAATCAAAGATTCAATTGTTATCTAATCACCCTATCATTTCCATTATTTACCATGACTTCTATTTTACTTCTTATGATACAATACCCCTGAATAATCATGGGGGAGGTGTTATAAGAAATGGAAAGATTAGTAAAGAACGGCTATGTAAAAATGATAGCTATAGATGTAAATGATTTGGAATCAAAAATTATAGATGAAAGAAATACGAATTTTCTATGTGACATAGAAAATTTTCAAAAGAAATATTCTTCTTCACATACGATAAAATGTGTATATATCCATATGGATGATAATTATGATATTTCTTTTGATGATTATACAAAGGTTCATCCACATTTACATCCATTTGATTACATGCGTAATATCGTCAAGAGATTTGATGGTAAATTGATCAAAGGAACTGACTATCTTCGCATCACACATGAAGATGATTATGTTCATTTGAATGAAATTGACTTGCAGTCAAAATAATATGTGCAGGATATGTGGCACATATAGTCGAAACACATATCATTAACTAAAGAGATAACCGTATTGATTGCGGTTGAAAGGCAGTTTTCATTTTGAAAGCTGTCTTTTACTTTGCAAAATTTTATTAAATTTTAAATATTTTGGCTCCTTCGTCTAAATGGTTAGGACATGACGCTTTCAATGTCATAATGTAGAGTTCAAATCTCACAGGAGTCATTTAAAATAGTTGAGAAAGCTTCCTGTATACTTTAAATAAGCCAAGAGATTGACACCCAAAAATACCTCAAGTAAATTTAGATTATTACTGACTTGGCCGGTTGGTAAAAATCTAAAGAATACAAGAGGTATCTAACATGAATATTAAAGGCACAAAGAAGAAAAATCAAGTAATTACAGCAAATATTTTTGAACAGCAGGAACTTTTGAAAAAAGCAGAGGTGATCAGGGAAAAACTTACAGCATCAACATGGCATGAGTTGGAAACCAATGGTAAATTTGGAAAAAATGAAAAACTCTCTTTTGTTAGTGATGACATGCTTATATTAGGATGCGATGTAGGCAGTGATACACATTATGTGAGAGCAATTGATACCAGAGGAAGAGAACTCAGTAAGTCCGCATTTCCATTTAGCAATACGCTGGAAGGATTTCAGGGTTTGATGGACTGGGCTACAAAGCTTGCTGCATCCAATGATAAAGAACAGATTATTTTAGGATTAGAGCCAACCGGGCACTATTGGTTCTGTTGTGAAAGATGGAAACTTCGGAATGCCATATCTTCCAGAAAAGGTTTATGCGGAGCTTCGAAGGTTATCCATATTCAGAGATCAACTGAATGAGGATAGGATCCGGGCAATCAACCGGATGCACAGAGAGATGAAGATTTATTTTCCAGAATACAAGGAAGCATTCGGAAAAATAGATGGGGCATTTTGTTTGGAAGTGCTTAAGGTTGCACCATTTCCGGAGGATCTGGTTACCCTTGGTGCAGAAGGTATCAGACAGATCTGGCATGAAGCAAAACTGCGGGGACGTGGTTATGTAAACGCGACCTCCATCTTTGAAAATGCGAAGAAAAGCATAGGGATTCAGGATGGTACGGAATCAGGCAAACTGGCTGTCAAGTGGTTTGTCCGTCGAATGATTGAATCAAATGAGCAGCTTGCAGACATCGAGAGCCGTTTGCATCAAATGTGTATGGAGATTCCATATGCGGAAAACATTCTGGCGATATCCGGAATAGGAGAAAACACGCTTTCCGGGATACTCGCAGAAATGGGTGATATATCAAGGTTTGATGATGTAAAGGAAATACAGAAACTAAGTGGACTGGGTTTGGTAGCGTGCAGTTCCGGTAAGCACAAGGGCGAAACTAAGATTAGCCATAGAGGGCGTAAACGGCTTAGATATTGGCTGTTTCAGGCGGCAAAGTCAGCAGTGGCACATGCTGATGAATTTAAAGAATTACATGCGTATTATACAACCCGAAAAGACAATCCGCTAAAAAAGATGCAGTCGTTGATAGTGATTGCCTGCAAGATACTGAGGGTGATTTTTGCAATCCTGACAAAAGGGATGACATATGATCCGAAGAAAATGTTGAGAGATATAGTAAGACCAAACGAACAGTCAGTACAGGTGGCATAAGAACAAGACTGAATCATATATTCCAGAGCCTTG
>PPYF01026523.1_pt1 | contig 128828 bp, 99 predicted proteins | sample 1559871 | NCBI WGS metagenome assembly PPYF01 (sample SAMN08240021, study PRJNA423297) | Human gut metagenome, whole genome shotgun sequencing project.
ACGAAATACCCCTTGGAACTATGAAATGAACCACCCCTCGGTTCATTTCATAGCTAAAGAATGTTAAAATTGAGGATAATTTACTGTGGGATAGTGAGAAAAAATTTGCATTTTGGGCAAAAAATTTTTTAGCGAGGGATAATTCCTATAAGTCTTATAATTCCTATAAGTCTTATAATTCATATAAGTCTTATGAGGGTGGACGGAGGGAAAATAAAAAAGTCCGCCGAGGGGGCGGACTTTTTTTGGTGGGATGGGGAAAGATGTGTCAGCGGTCTATGCCGATGAAATTGCCCTGGGGGTCGAAGTCGAGGTCGAGGCCGGTGACGAGTTCCACTTCATAACCTGTGTAGTCGCGTGAGATTTCGTTGATACCCATGCCGGGGTATTCCTGGGCGACAAAGTCGGCGATGGTCTGAGGCGCAATGCCGTCGGGGATGGTCTGTCCTTTGGGGGCGTCTACGTCGGTCCATTCGCCGATGGCATCGAATTCCACTTCGTATCCGTTGCGGAACTTGACGGTGTAGTCTGTGCCGGAGTGGTCGCCGTCTTTCTCCACCTTGTAGATTTCCATTCCTGCGAAGTGTTTGTTGAGGAAAGCCTGTGCGGTCTGGGGGAGGTCGCCGGGTATGATGAGATCGTCATCGTCGGAGCACGACCATACGGTGGCGAGAGCCAGCAGCATTGTGCATGTCAGCAGAATTAATTTTTTCATCTTGAGTTTTGGTTTAAGCATATACAGGATAACAACGGCACCGGCGTTTTGGTTCGCCGGTGCCGTTGTCATAATGTTGTCAACGTGCTGTATTATTCAGCGGTCTCGTTGAGGATTTCGAGCATTTTGATAGCCGAATCGGGGATACGTGTGCCGGGGCCGAAGATGGCGCATACGCCTGCCTTGTAGAGGAAGTCGTAGTCCTGTGCGGGGATTACGCCGCCGGCAGTCACGAGGATATCCTCGCGGCCGAGTTTCTTCAGCTCTTCGATTACCTGAGGAATCAGGGTCTTGTGGCCTGCGGCCAGGGAGCTGACGCCGAGGATGTGGACGTCGTTCTCCACGGCCTGGCGGGCGGCCTCGGCGGGCGTCTGGAACAGCGGTCCCATGTCGACGTCGAAGCCGCAGTCGGCATAGCCGGTTGCTACCACCTTGGCGCCGCGGTCGTGTCCGTCCTGGCCCATCTTGGCGATCATGATACGGGGCTGGCGACCTTCGCGCTTTGCGAAGTCGGCACACATCTGCTGTGCGCGCAGGAATTCGGGATCCTGCTTGGTTTCGTTGCTGTACACTCCGGAGATAGTTCTGATGATGGCTTTGTATCGGCCCACGACTTCCTCGCAGGCGTCGGAGATTTCGCCGAGGGTGGCGCGCAGACCTGCGGCTTTGACGGCGAGGTCGAGAAGGTTGCCCTTCTTGGTGCGTACGCACTCGGTGATGGCGGCGAGGGCTTCCTTCACCTTGGCTTCGTCGCGTTCGGCCTTGACCTCGTTGAGGCGTTCGATCTGCTCGCGGCGCACCTCTGTGTTGTCGATCTCGAGGATGTCGATGGGGTCCTCGTGGTCGAGGCGGTACTTGTTGATGCCCACGATGGTCTGGCGTCCGCTGTCGATGCGTGCCTGAGCACGTGCGGCGGCCTCCTCGATGCGGAGCTTGGGCAGACCTGTCTCGATAGCCTTGGCCATGCCGCCGAGGGCTTCGATTTCCTGGATGTGCTCCCATGCGCGGTGTGCGATCTCATTGGTGAGCGCCTCCACGTAGTAGCTGCCGCCCCAGGGGTCGATCTGCTTGGTGACGAGAGTCTCTTCCTGGATGTAGATCTGCGTGTTGCGTGCGATGCGTGCCGAGAAGTCGGTAGGCAGTGCGATGGCCTCGTCGAGAGCGTTGGTGTGTAGGCTCTGGGTGTGGCCGAGTGCGGCGCCCATGGCCTCGATGCAGGTACGGCCCACGTTGTTGAAGGGGTCCTGTTCGGTGAGGCTCCAGCCGGACGTCTGGGAGTGTGTGCGCAGAGCGAGCGATTTGGGGTTCTTGGGGTTGAACTGCTTGACGATCTTGGCCCAGAGCATGCGTGCGGCGCGCATCTTTGCCACTTCCATAAAGTAGTTCATGCCGATGGCCCAGAAGAACGACAGGCGGGGAGCGAAGGCGTCGATGTCCATGCCGGCGTTCACGCCTGCGCGGAGGTATTCGAGGCCGTCGGCCAGAGTGTACGCCAGCTCGATGTCGCATGTGGCGCCGGCTTCCTGCATGTGGTAGCCGGAGATGGAAATCGAGTTGAACTTGGGCATGTTCTGCGAGGTGTACTCAAAGATGTCGGCGATAATTCGCATCGAGAACTCCGGCGGATAGATGTAGGTGTTGCGCACCATGAACTCCTTGAGGATGTCGTTCTGGATGGTGCCGGCCATTTCCTCGAGCTTGGCTCCCTGTTCGAGTCCGGCGTTGATGTAGAATGCCAGTACGGGGAGCACGGCGCCGTTCATGGTCATGGACACCGACATCTTGTTGAGGGGTATGCCGTCGAAGAGCACCTTCATGTCCTCGACGGAGCAGATGCTCACGCCGGCCTTGCCGACGTCGCCCACCACGCGGGAATGGTCGGCGTCGTAGCCGCGGTGTGTGGCGAGGTCGAAGGCCACGGAGAGGCCCTTCTGACCGGAAGCCAGGTTGCGGCGGTAGAAAGCGTTGGACTCAGCGGCGGTGGAGAATCCGGCATACTGGCGGATGGTCCAGGGGCGCAGGGGATACATGGCGCTGTACGGGCCGCGCAGGAAGGGCGGTATGCCGCTGACGTAGTTGAGGTGTTCCAGACCCTCGAGGTCTTCTTTTGTGTAAACGGGCTTTACGGGAATGAGTTCCGGGGTAAGCCATTCTTCGGCCGTGGGTGCAGCCTTGTGCCCGGCGCCGAGAGCGCCGGCGTTAATGTCGATGGTTTTGAAATCGGGTTTCATGACTGTACCTTATTTGAGAAGTTTGGCGTTAAACTGCTGGAGGGTTTCGAGCACGTTGCAGCGCACATGCACGAAGTTCTCGATGCCTGCTGCCTTGAGTTCTTCCATGCATGCGGGAGCGCCGGCCACCACGAACTCGGCGCGGCCTGCGAGATAGCTGAATGCCTCGGGAGCAAGGGTTGCGTACTCGTCGTCGCTGGAGCAGAGAACGACCACGTCGGCGCCTTTCTCGATGGCGGCGTCAACGCCGGCCTCCACGGTGTCGAAGCCGAGGTTGTCGATGATCTCATAGCCTGCGCAGCCGAAGAAGTTGGTGGAGAACTGGGCGCGGGCCAGACGCATGGCGAGGTTGCCGATGGTGAGCATGAACACCTTGGGACGGTTGGCGGCGGCCTCCGTGGCGAGGCGCAGGGCTTCGAAATCGGTGGCGGCACGCTTCATTGCCAGCGCGTTGGGGCCTTTCTCGCCGCCGTGGCAGCAGCATGCGCCCTTGGTCTCGATCTTGGAAGCGGCCATCTCGTTGACGTTGGGGTACTGGTTGGTGCCCAGCAGAATCTCCTTGCGGCGTGCAACATCGGTGTGGCGCTTGGCGCAGCTTGCGTTGACGGCTTCCTGCACCTTGCCTTCGCCGACGAGGGCGAAGAAGCCTCCGGCCTCCTCCGTCTCGAGGAAGAGCTTCCAGGCCTGTGCGGCGATGTTGACCGTGAGGGTCTCCACATAGTAGGAGCCGCCGGCGGGGTCGACCACCTTGTCGAGGTGACTTTCCTCCTTGAGCAGGAACTGCTGGTTACGGGCTATGCGCTCAGAGAATGCGTCGGGAGTCTTGTATGGTTCGTCGAAGGGCGTTGTCACGATGGAGTCGACGCCGGCGAGAGCTGCCGACATGGTTTCCGTCTGCGAGCGCAGCAGGTTGACGTGTGCGTCGTAGATTGTCTGGTTGAACTTGGACGTCCTGGCGCACACCATCATCTTGGCGGCGTCGGCGGATGCGGGCTTGTACTGCTCCACGATCTGCGCCCAGAGCATGCGTGCCGAACGGAACTTGGCGAGTTCCATGAAGAAGTTGCTGCTTACGCACATCGTGAACTTGATGCGTGAGGCCACCTCGTCGGCGCTGCGGCCGGCGTCGGTGAGGGCCGTCATCCATGCGGCGCCCCATGCGAGGGCGTAGCCGAGTTCCTGATAGATGTATGCGCCGCTGTTGCCGAGCAGGTTGCTCTCCACGTTGAGGCAGCGGAGTCCCGGGACGGGAGCCACGATGTCGAGGAGACGCAGGGCTGTGGCGGTGATGGCGTCGGTGTCGATGCCTTCCTTGCCCTTGACGAGCTGCTTGCGCAGGGGGTCGAAGCCCACCGAGCCGCGGAAAGCGGCTTCGGCGCCGGCAGCCTTGATGCAGGCCACGAGAGCCGTGGCTACGTCGACAGCCTTGCAGTTGCAGCAGTTGATGTTGATTTCAACCTTGGCGAGGTCGATGCCCTTGAGGACTACGGCCACCTCGTCGGCCGACTCCACGCGGAAGCCCAGGGATGTGACACCCTTGCCGAGCACTTCGAGTGCGATTTCGTTGGCCTTGGCAGCCGAATCGGCCACAATGTCCTGGCGTGTGAGCCAGTCGTTGTCGGTGCGGGTGCCGCGAACATAGGGGTATTCGCCGGGCAGCGAGCCTGTGGTCTTGAGGTCGGCGATGTCTTCGGCGCGATAGATGGGCTGAACGTTGAAGCCCTCGTTGGTACGCCAGACCAGTTTTTTGTCGAAGTCGGCGCCCTTGAGGTCGGTCTCGACTTTGGCGCGCCACTCCTCGTAGCTTACGCCCGGAAACTGGTCAAACAATTTTTCTTTCTTTTCTGCCATAACTTGGTAGTTATATTTATGTGTATTTTGGTATCGAAAGAGGTTTAATGTGAAATTCAACTACAAAAGTACAATAGTTTTTTAATCCCTGCAAAAATTTCCTCGTTAAGCGGTGTAAAATCGGGATTTTCATGGCGGGGAGAGGCAAAATGATGTGTGAAAAATTGTTATGCAGGGTGCCGATTCGGTTTTTTATCGTAAATTTGACATCGCAAAGAGACAATAGGTATGGACCCGATTTCATTCACTCCCGACGAACGCCCCCTGCTATTGCAGCTGACGCGCAGACTGCACCGGCTTATGGCCCCCGTGGCCCCCGCCGGCGACGCCGCCGCGCTGACACGCACAATACGCACGCATTTCGACTCCCTGCACCGCGACCGCTTCGGGCTGCATCCGCTGCTGCGTCATCTCGACACCGCCGCCATGCTCGCCGAACGCCTTGACGCCGACCGCAACATGGTGCTCGCCATCATGCTCTACGACTTCGTGCGCAACGGCGCCATCGCCCGCGAACAACTGGAGGCGGAGTGGGGCGACGACGTGGCCCGCATGGTCGAGGGCCTGAACAACGTGGCCTCGCTGTACAGCCGTCGCGCGGCCGTGCAGACCGACAATTTCCGCAATCTGCTGCTCACCTTCGCCAGCGATATCCGCGTCATAATAATAATGATAGTGGACCGCCTCGTGCTGATGCGGGCCATCAACCATCATCCCGCCGCCGAGGCCGTGCGCCATGTCGCCGCCGAGGCCGGCTACCTGTACGCGCCGCTGGCCCACCGCCTGGGTCTGTACTCGATAAAGGGCGAGCTGGAGGACCTCACCTTCAAGTACAGCAACCGCGAGATGTTCACCCGCATAGCCCGCAAGCTCAACCAGACCAAGGAGCACCGCGAGAAGTACATAGCCGACTTCATAGCGCCGCTGCGCCGCCGCCTGGAGGCCGAGGGCCTGAAATTCGACATCAAGGGGCGCACCAAATCCATATCGTCGATATGGAACAAGATGAAGAAGCAGAAGAACGACATCGAGGACATCTACGACCTCTTCGCCATCCGCATCATACTCGACGTGCCGCCCGAGCTGGAGAAGAACCAGTGCTGGCTCGTGTACTCCATAGTCACGGACATGTACCGCCCCAATCCCGCGCGCATGAAGGACTGGATCAGCATCCCCAAGAGCAACGGCTACGAGTCGCTGCATATAACGGTGTACGGTCCCGAGGAACGCTGGGTGGAGGTGCAGATACGCACCCGGCGCATGGACCTCGTGGCCGAGAAGGGCCTCGCCGCCCACTGGCGCTACAAGGGTATCAAGGCCGAGGGCGGCCTGGACGCGTGGATGAACAATGTGCGCGACATCCTGGAGGCCGGCGCCGACGGCCCCATGGAGCTGATGAAGAACATGCGCATGGACGTCTACGACAAGGAGGTGTTCGTGTTCACGCCCAAGGGCGACCTCTACAAGCTGCCCATGGGCGCTACGCTGCTGGATTTCGCCTTCAGCATCCACTCCGACGTGGGCTCGCACTGCACCGGCGGACGTGTCAACGGCATGAATCAGCGCCTCACCTACCGGCTGCACAGCGGCGACACGGTGGAAATCTTCACGGCCCAGGCGCAGACCCCGAAGCCCGACTGGCTCAACATAGCCGTCACCAACAAGGCCCGCAACAAGATACGCGTGGCGCTGAAGGAGCAGGCCGGACGCCGCGCCGAGCTGGGCAAGGAACTGCTGATGCGGCGCTTCAAGAACCGCAAGATAGACGTGGAGGAATCGACCCTCTCGCGCACGATAGCCCGCAGCGGCTACAAGAACGTCACCGATTTCTACACGGCGATAGCCGACGAGGTCCTGGACCCGGCCGCTGTCATCGACACCTATGTCAACCTTGACCGCGCGGCCGAGGACGCAGAATCGTCCCGCGTGTCGGCCAGCGAGTATGTGATGCCGGAGACAGCCGGCGTCAGCGCCGAGCGCGATTCCGCTTCCGGCGACATCCTCGTCATCGGCGACAACATCAAGGGCATCAACTACCGCATGGCGCGTTGCTGCAATCCCATATTCGGCGACGATGTATTCGGCTTCGTGTCGGCCGAGGGTGTCATCAAGATACACCGCACCGACTGCCCCAACGCCGCCAACATACGCAGCAACTATCCCTACCGCCTGATACGCACCAGATGGAGCGGCAAGACCGGCACACAGTTCGCGGCCACGCTGCGCATCGTGGGTCAGGACGACCTCGGCATCGTCACCAATCTCACCTCAATCATCAACAAGGAGAAAGACTCGACGCTGCGCAGCATCTCCATCGACAGTAACGACGGTCTTTTCCAGGGCTTTGTGGTAGTGGGCGTGAACGACACCGCCACCCTCAACCAGCTTATCAAGAAACTGAAAACAGTAAAAGGAGTAAAAGATGTACAACGCAGCAAGTAAACTTACCGTAGCGGCCGCCCTTGCAGCCGCAGCCATTCTGGGCGGATGCAAGTCGGAGAGCGAGCGCCGGGCCGAGCGCGCCGAAGCCATGCGCATTGAGGCCGAAACTCTCGCCGCTTCAGGCGATTACGAACAGAGCCTCGCGCTGCTCGACAGCATAGACAGCGCATATCACGAGCAGACGGCAGTGCGCCGCAAGGCCATGGCTACACGCGCCACGGCCATCGAGGCGCGCTCGCTGCGTCAGATAGGACCGGCCGACAGCCTGCTTGCCGCGTCGCAGCTGCGTGCCGACAGCCTCGGCGCGCTGTTCGTCTACGTGGACGGCCCACGCGGACTCGAAGGGCACTATGTGGCCCGCGAACTGAAGGGGCATGATGTGACAGACGGCACAGGCATCGAGCCGCGCGTCGACGCGCAGGGCTATCTCAGCATCGCGGCCGTAGTGAAGGGGCGCAGGATAGGTCTGAACTCCATGTCGGCCACTACCGGCGCCGGCACGTGGCGTGTGGAGCCCGTAAGCGGCGAGCGCAGCATCAACAGCGAGGGCACAGAACTCACCAGTTTCCGTCAGGAGGAAGTCACGGACATCATGCAGGCCATTGAGGCCGCGGGCGACGGCCCCGTGAAAATCCATCTTGACGGCTCCCGCGGCAGCGTGGAGGTGAAGCTTACGCCCGCACTGCGCACAGCCCTTGTGCGTTCCTGGCAGTATGCCATGGCCCGTCAGCAGTTACGCTCGGCGCAGATAGAGCGCGAGCGCCTGGAACGCACCTTGCAGACCGCCCGCGACCACCGCGCCAATGCGCCGGTGGAAGCTCCGGCGGAGTAGGGGATTTACAATCTTTCTTATGATACACCCTCTAAGTCGAATTTGTTGTTGCATTCGAGCGTGAGGAGGGCGCTTTTCGCTTCCAGTCCGCCGGCGTAACCGGTGAGCGACCGGTCGCTGCCGACGACGCGATGGCAGGGAACGAAGACCGACAGTGCGTTGGCACCGACCGCGTTGGCTACGGCGCGGACAGCTTCAGGACGGCCTATTCTGCGGGCAAGTTCTGCATAGGACGCTGTCTGTCCGTATGGAATGTTCAGCAGTTCGGTCCATACCGTTTTCTGAAAATCGGTTCCGGCGAGCAGCAGAGGCACATTGAACGTCCGGCGACGACCGGCAAAATATTCGTCGAGCTCGAGGGCAGCCTGCTCGATTAGCTCCGAAGTCCCGTCGGCGAACGAAGCACCGAGCGCCGTTTCCAGACGCCGCTGCACAAGGCTGCGGTGCCTCTCCGCCGGCCAGTCGCACAGGCAGAGCATGCCACCGACCGAGCCGAGCGTGAGTACACCGCAGGGAGCCTTGTAGAGTTTCGTCAGTATGACATTCTTCATTTATAGTGGGCCCAGCGTATGAGTTCGACCACGGTCGGCTTCTTGCCGTACATGAAGATGCCTACGCGGTAGATCTTGGCTGCAATCCAGACCATGCCCACGAACGAGGCGTAAAGGATTACAAGCGACAGGAGTATCTGCCAGCCCGGTATGCCGAAGGGAATGCGCGACATCATCACCATGGGCGACGTCAGCGGAATCATCGAGGCCCAGAATGCGAGGCCGGAGGATGGGTCCTGTGCGGCCTGCATGCTCAGCAGGAGTCCGAGTATGATGGGAATGATGGCGATGCTGAGGAGCTGCGAGGCGTCCTGGATGTTGTCGACGGCCGAGCCGACGGCGGCGTAGATGGAGGAGTAGAACAGATAGCCTCCGATCAGGAACAGGGCAATGTAGCCGAAGAGTTCGGCGATGTACCAGGGCGAGCCGAGCATGCCGAGGTCAAGGGCACCGTCGCCGGCGGCGGTAGCGGCGTTGCTGACAAGAGGCATGATCCAGAAGCTGCATCCCGTGAGGAGTACGCCCCAGATAAGTATCTGGGTGATAGCGACAAGGCCTATGCCCACTATCTTGCCCATCATCAGTGCGTTGGGGCTGACGCTGCTCACCACGATTTCAAGCACACGGTTGCTTTTCTCGTCGATGATGCTGGTGGTGACCATCTGTCCGTAGAGCATGATGAAGGTGTAAAGCATCAGCGACATGATAATGCCTATCAGGTAGCTGGCAATCGACGACGTCTCGGACGCGTCCTCGCCGTCGGTGATGCGGAAAGTCTCGAGAGTCACATCAACGTCGAGTTCCTTCATTATCTGTGCGAGGTTGGCGATATCGTAGGCTTTGAGGCGTTCTTTCTCGATGATGCTTTCCAGCTGTCCGCTGATGGCGCTCTCGGCCTGCATGGAGGCTGCCTCGCGGCTGTAGAGGCGTATGCCGTCGGGGCGGCTGACGGCATCCTTGTTGATTACAAGTACGGCGTCGTAGTCTTCGTCGGCCATAGCTGCCTTGTAGTCATTGCCCGCGTCCACGAACGTAAGCTCCGCTTCTTTTTCGAGCTTCCGGCCTATCTGCTCCGGCGTCTGGTCGACTACGGCCACCGTTTTATCGTCGGGGGTGCTGAAAGCCATGATGAGCGCCGGGGCCAGCATCAGGCCTATCATAAGTATCGGCATCAGCAGAGTGCTGATGATGAAGCTCTTGCGTTTTACTCTTTCGAGATATTCACGGCTTATAATGATGGCGAGTGGTGATTTCATTGCTGTGCGGGTGTTTTGAGGTTGGATGCTTCTACGGTCTTTATGAATATCTCGTCCATTGAAGGCAGGATGGCATGGAAGCCTTCCAGGCGTACCGCGCCGTTGGCGGCGGCTACGGCTGCGGGCAGCGCGCCGGCGTCGTTAAGGCGCAGGATGGCGCGGCTGAGTCCCTCGCGGTCGGGCGAGGTGGGCTCTACCGTCGACGCGAAGGGTGCCACGGCCGAACGGAAGTCGTCGTGCGCTCCGCTGAAGGTGAACTCGTAATTGTTGTCGGCGAAGCGGCGTCGCAGATCGCGCACCGAGCCGCTGAGGATGTTGTGCGAGTGGTTGATGAGCGTGATCTCGTCGCAGAGTTCCTCCACGCTTGCCATGTTGTGGGTGGAGAATATGACGGTGGCTCCCTGGTCGCGCAGATGCAGGATCTCGCGTTTCAGCACGTTGGCGTTGATGGGGTCGAAGCCCGAGAACGGCTCGTCGAAAATCAGCAGCTCGGGGCGGTGCAGCACCGTGACGATGAACTGCACTTTCTGAGCCATGCCCTTCGACAGCTCCTCCACCTTCTTGTCCCACCAGTCGGAAATCTCGAGGCGCTCGAACCAGGCTTTAAGCTGCGTGGTGGCTTCCTTGCGGTCGAGGCCCTTGAGGCGTGCGAAGAAGAGGGCCTGGTCGCCCACTTTCATCTTCTTATACAGTCCGCGTTCCTCGGGCAGATAGCCCATGTGGGCCGTGTCGGCACCCGTGAGCACATGGCCGTTGAAAGTGATGGTGCCAGAGTCGGGCGCCGTGATATGGTTGATTGCGCGTATGAGGGTGGTCTTGCCGGCGCCGTTCGGGCCCAGAAGGCCGTAGACGCAGCCGCGCGGCACGCTCAGGCTCACACGGTCGAGCGCGACGTGTTTGGAAAACGCCTTGCTCACTTCCTCTACTGTGATGATATTGTCCATGTAAGTTGTGATAAGTTTTTGAACTATTAGACGCCGGGAAAAGAAAAAAATTACATTATTTCACAAAAAAAATCGATATATGGGCGATAATTAGTATATTTGCCGTTGTAATCAACCAATCACACACCAATAAACTCAATTTATGGAATATCAAAACATGCCTGCAGGTCCCGCAATGACCTTCCAGGAGGCAATCAAGGTCTGCCTCAACAAGTACGCCGACTTCACCGGCCGTGCTTCACGTGCTGAATTCTGGTGGTTCATGCTCCTTTGCTTTATCGTGGGCCTGTTTGGCTACGTACCTTACATCAAGTATCTGGCTATGCTTGCCAATCTGGCACTGCTTGTGCCCACTCTGGCTGTGAGCTGGCGCCGCATGCACGACATAGGCAAAGGCGGCGGCTGGTGGTTCATCAACTTTGTGCCCCTGATCGGCTGGATCTGGTACATCATCCTCGCCGTCAAGCCCGGCGAACCCGGCGCCAACCGCTTCGGCGATGCTCCCCTGAAGTAAGAATTCACTGACTCATTAAAGGCCAAAGGTGACTTATGCCAAAGTCGCCTTTGGCCTTTGCGTGACTATGCAGGACGGAAAAGACAGTGTGATGCGTGTGCGCGTGGTGCGCTGCGATGCCGACGCCCTTGTGTGTGCGGGCGCCTCGGACGCGGAGTCGCTGCGCGTGAGCTATACCACGGGGTTGCCTGACGAAACCTTCGACAGCGGCTACCTCCGGGGGGTGCTGCGCCCCGGCATGCGTGTCAACCTTGTGGACTGCTGCCGTCAGGACGATGACGGTCTGGTGTACGCCCGCTTCATTGTAGCCGAGCCGGACTACCTTGTCAACGTCACGGCCGTGTGCGGCTGCATGGCCGACTACGGCGACGGCCCCACGGTGTGGCTTCTCCGGCGCATCGCCCCCGCGCCGTCGGGCCAGGCCCTGCTGATGGGTAATTTTGCCGGTCAGCTGCTGGACGAGTCGCTGCACAGCGAGAACCGCGACAAGCCTTATGCCGATAGCGTCAGGGACTTCTTCCGCACATCGGCCGTCTCAATCATGGCACTGGGAGATGACTTCAACAGCCGCAAGTTCCATGGCGATGCCCACCGGCAATTGCAGAACATCCATGCGGCGGTGGACCGCATGCTGCCGTCGTTGGTGCCGTTCTCGCCCCGCGATGCGGTGGTCGAGCCGAGTTTTTTCTGTGAGGCTCTCGGGCTGCAGGGGCGTATGGACTGCCTTACGCTCGACGGCACCGTGGTGGTGGAGCAGAAATCGGGCAAGGGGGCATTCGGCAGCAAGGACGATGTCGCTCCTCTGCTGCGCCGCGAGCATTACGCGCAGCTTCTTCTCTACCGCGCCGCGCTGCGCTACGGATGTCCCGGAAAGGAAGCCGAGGCGTTTCTGCTGTATTCCGGTTATGCCGAGCCGCTGGTGCGCGCCGGCCGTTCGGAGACCCTCACGCAGGAGGCGATGGCGCTGCGCAACCGTCTGGCCCTCGCCGAGATGGATTATGCCGAGCACGGCTTCGATATGCTGCTTACGCTTACGCCCGCGATGCTTAATACCCGCAGGCGGTCAGGACGGCTTTGGCATGCCTATCATTGTCCGCAACTGGAGGCGGTGCTTGCTCCTCTTGGTAAGGCCGACAGGGTGGAGCAGCTGTATTTCCTGCGCATGATGCGCTTTGTGGCGCTGGAACACCGCATAGCCAAAACAGGAGTAACGCCCGGCGACGGTACCGGTTTTGCCTCCACGTGGCAGGCTCCGGCGGCCGCAAGACGCGCGGCCGGCAACATGCTTGACGGCATGAGGCTCGTAAGCCCGACGGCCGGCCACAGCGGCTCCGTGAGCAGTATAGAACTGAATATCGGCGACGACAGGGACAACGACGCAGCCAACTTCCGGCCCGGCGACGTCGTGCTGCTGTACAGCTACCTGCCCGGCGAGGCACCGGACCTGCGGCGGGCGTTGCCCTTGCGCTGCGTGATGCGCGACATGTCGGGCACGCGACTGACGCTTACACTACGCACGCCGCAGAGCGACGCCCGTGTGCTCCTGCGCGACAGCGACGCGCTGTGGGCCATGGAGCACGACTTCATCGAGTCGGGCACGGACGCGCAGCTGCGCGGGCTTCATGCCCTGCTCAGCGCCCCCGCGGAGCGACGGCGCCTGCTGCTGGGGATGCGCATGCCCGAGGTAGACAGTAGCGTCGGCATCCGCGGCGATTACGGCGGATTCAATCCTGTAGTGACAGCCGCCATGCGGGCCAGGGATATATACCTCGTGGTGGGCCCTCCCGGTACCGGCAAGACGTCGCACGCCCTCATGGGAATACTGAGAGAGGAACTGATGGACGCGGGTGCGGCGGTGCTGCTCACCGCCTACACCAACCGTGCCGTCGACGAGATATGCCGCAATCTGCACGACGGCGGCATTGACTTCGTGCGCATCGGGGGCGACGCATGTCCGGATTTCTGCCGGAGCCATACCGTCAGCGCGATAGTGGAGGCGGCCGCAGGAATCGGCGATGTGCGCCGTCGGCTGGAGACGGTGAGGGTAGTGGCCGGCACAGTATCCTCATTCAACTGCAATCCCGCGTTGCTGCGCATGCGCAGTTTCTCGCTGGCGATAGTCGACGAAGCCTCGCAGATTCTTGAACCTCAGCTCGCCGCCCTCTTTGCCGCTGTTGACGGCCGTGGTCGTTCGGCCATCGGGCGTTTCGTGCTTATCGGCGACCATAAGCAGCTTCCCGCCGTGGTACGTCAAAGTGTCAGTCAGAGCCGAATCGACGAGCCCGAACTGCGTGCCATAGGCTTCGACGACTGCCGTACATCGCTATTCGAACGTCTGTACCGGAAATATGCCCACCGGGATGAGTGCAGCTGTATGCTCACTCGCCAGGGGCGCATGCATCCCGACATTGCCGCATTCCCGTCGCAGGCTTTCTATGCCGGGTTGCTGGAACCTGTGCCCGTGGCCCATCAGAAGCAACCTTCTCCGCAGTCCCGCGTTCGGTTCGTGCCTGTGAGGGGAAACGGGCGAGGCGCCGGAAAAGTCAATCAGGCCGAGGCTGAGGTCATAGCCGATATTGTGGTACGGCTGTGGCGTGAGTGTGGCGATGCCTTCGACCCGGCTGCCACCGTAGGGGTGATTGTGCCGTATCGCAATCAGATTTCGGCCGTGCGTGCAGCCTTAGTTGCCCGTTGCGGCAGCGGTGCGGCAACAGCTGTCACGATTGACACTGTTGAACGTTATCAGGGCAGCCAGAGGGAACACATTATATATGGTACGACCGTGAACGATATGGCTCAGCTTGCTTTCCTCTGCGACAGCACGATGACAGATATAGATGGTTGCATAGTGGACCGTCGCCTCAATGTGGCGCTGACGCGTGCGCGCGAGTACCTCACGATAGTTGGTAATCCTGATGTACTTCGCTTTAGTCCAGTGTATGCGACATTGCTGTATTCGCTGGGTGCATTGTAGAGGCGGCGAAATTTTGCAGTGTCCGATTCTTTTCTTATCTTTGTAGTGCCAAAAATCTCTGAAAACAAACAACCCAAATATGAACCAGAACTGTGAACAGGGATTCCGCACGGAGTCCGACCTGATCGGTACCAAGCAGGTGCCGGAATGCGCATTGTACGGCGTACAGACAATGCGAGGCATAGAGAATTTTGAAATCAGCAAATTTCATCTCTCGGACTATCCGGCATTCGTCAAAGGTCTGGCAATCACCAAGCTCGGTGCCGCCATGGCGAACCATGAGCTCGGCCTGCTGACCGACGAACAGTTCGTCGCCATCTCTCAGGCATGCCGCGAGATAATGGACGGCAAGCACCTCGAGCACTTCCCCGTAGACATGATACAGGGAGGCGCCGGCACTTCGACCAACATGAACGCCAACGAGGTCATCGCCAACCGTGCGCTGGAAATCATGGGCCACAAGCGCGGCGAGTACCAGTACTGCTCGCCCAACGACCATGTGAACCGTTCGCAGTCCACCAACGACGCTTATCCTACCGCCATCCACATAGGCCTCTATATAGAGATGCAGCGCCTCAAGGCGCATTTCGCAACGCTCGTGGACGCCTTCGCCGCCAAGGCCGAAGAATTCAAGGACATCATAAAGATGGGACGCACCCAGCTTGAGGATGCTGTGCCGATGACTCTGGGCCAGACGTTCGGCGGCTTCGCATGGGTGCTCCGTGACGAGATCAAGCACCTTGACGAGGCTGCCGCCGACCTGCTCACCGTCAACATGGGTGCCACGGCCATAGGCACGGGCATCTGCGCCGAACCGGGCTATGCCGAGAAGTGCATCGCCGCCCTGCGCGAGATCACGGGGTGGGACATCCGCAACGCCGAGGACCTCGTGGGCGCCACCTCCGACACCTCGGCCATGGTGGGATACTCGTCGGCCCTGAAGCGCCTTGCAACCAAGCTCAGCAAGGTGTGCAACGACCTGCGTCTGCTCGCCGGCGGCCCCCGCTGCGGCCTCGGCGAAATCAATCTGCCGGCCATGCAGCCCGGCTCGTCGATAATGCCCGGCAAGGTCAACCCCGTGATACCCGAGGTCGTCAGCCAGATATGCTTCAAGGTCATGGGCAACGACGTGTGCGTGTCGATAGCTTCGGAGGCCGCCCAGATGGAGCTGAACGCTATGGAACCCATCACTGCTCAGTGCAACTACGAGAGCGTGAGCATCCTCATAAACGGTTTCGAGACCCTGCGCACCCGCTGCGTGGAGGGTATTACCGCCAATGCCGAGCGCTGCCGCGAGTACGTGCACAACAGCATCGGCGTGGTGACGGCTCTCAATCCCGTCATCGGCTACAAGAACTCCACCAAGATTGCCAAGGAAGCCCTGGAGACCGGACGCAGCGTCTACGAGCTGGTGCTCGACCACGGTATCCTCAGCAAGGAGGAACTTGACACCATTCTGGCGCCGGAGAACATGATCCGTCCTGTCAAGCTCGATATAAAGCCCCGCAAACTGCTCTGATGTGAAGCGCGAAAGCGGCGACGGCATCCTGCCACTCGACCCCGACAACGCCGAGATGCTGACGGCGTGGCAGCTCGTGTGCGAGACTTCCCAGTCGGTGTTCCTCACCGGCAAGGCCGGCACGGGCAAGAGTACGCTGCTGCGCTACATCCAGGCGAATACGAAGAAGAAGCACGTGGTGCTCGCGCCCACGGGCATCGCCGCCATAAATGTGGGCGGTCAGACACTACATTCCTTCTTTCATCTGCCTTTCAAGCCCGTCATGCCCGACGACCCGGAGTTCGCTACCGGCAAACTTCGGCAGCGCATGCGCTACAGCAAGGATATGGTGAAACTTCTGCGCGAGCTGGAACTTATCATCATCGACGAAGTGTCGATGGTGCGCGCCGATACCATAGACCTCATAGACAAGATACTGCGGGTGCATTGCGGCGAGATGCGCCGTCCGTTCGCCGGCAAGCAGCTGCTGATGGTGGGCGACATCTTCCAGCTGGAGCCGGTGGTGGGACCCGACTCCCGCGACATAATCGGAAGGCAATATGCCACGCCGCACTTCTTCAGCGCACACATCTTCGAGGAGATGCAGCTTGTGCCGATAGAGCTGCGCAAGGTCTACCGTCAGAGCGACGCCGGCTTCGTGCAGTTGCTCGACAGGGTGCGCGACGGCCATCCCACGCCCGACGACCTGCGCCTTATCAACAGCCGTGTCGCAGGCGCCGGCGACGGTAGCCGCGATGCGGAGGGCGAACTGCCCGTCACCATCGCCACACGGCGCGATACAGTAGACAGCATAAACGCCGCACGCCTCGAAAGCCTGCGGACGCCGGAACGGACATATACAGGTACCATAGAACGCGATTTTCCCGAGACGTCGCTGCCCACCGACATGGAGCTTACGCTCAAGGCGGGTGCGCAGGTGATGTTTCTGCGCAACGACCCGCAGCACCGCTGGGTGAACGGCACCATAGGCATCGTTGAGAGCCTTGACCGCGACAAGATAGCCGTGCGCACAGCCCCGGACACCCTGCACACCGTAGAGCGTGAGCGATGGAGCAACATCCGCTACGAGTATGACGAGAAGACGCACAAGGTGACGGAGACGGAGCTGGGCAGCTTCACACAGTTTCCCGTCAAGCTGGCCTGGGCGATGACAGTACACAAGAGTCAGGGTATGACCTTCGACCGTGTGGTCCTCGACTTCGGGCGCGGAACTTTTACCGGCGGTCAGGCCTACGTGGCTCTGAGCCGCTGCCGCAGCCTGGAGGGAATAGAGCTGTTGAATCCGCTGGCCGACAGAGATATTTATGTGCATCCGGCTGTGATACGTTTCAGCCGTAGCTTCAACAGCGGCGAGATAGTCAGCGCCGCCATCGACAATGCGCGTGCCGATGCCGCGCTTGCGTCGGCTCTTGCCGCTTTCGACTCCGGCGACATGAACCGGGCCGTCGATCATATGGCGCTTGCGGCCTCCATGCGTCCGGCCATACTGCACAGCGCGGCTCTGCGCCGTCTTGCAGCGCGTCGTCTTGGGATAGTCGGGCAGTTGAAGAACAGAATAGAGGCGTTGCAGCTGGAGATAGACGAAGCGCATACACGTTTCGTCCGTCTTGCCGACGAATATGTGGCTTTGGGGCGGCAGTGCCTCACCGATGCTGCAAATCCGCAGGCTGCGGTCGCCAATTACGACAAGGCGCTGCGCCTGTGTCCCGACCACGCCGTGGCGCTTTACGAGCGAGGGCGCGTCCTTGCCGACATGGGCGAGCTTGACGCGGCAGAGCAGTCGCTTCGCCGTGCCGCCGAGGCCGATGATACTGACTGGCAGCCTTTGCTTTGTCTGGCAGGCGTCTACAATGCCACGAGAGCGCAGGCCGAGGCTCTCGACTGCCTGCTCACAGCCCTGGACAGAAACGACAAGATACCGCAGATACACGAGGCGCTGGCCGACCTCTACGACAGCATAGACGACAGCGCTGAAGCCGACATGCACCGCGCCCTCGCGGCACGGTTGCGAAAAAAGAAAAGAAAATGAACAACTCAGGTTTTTTCCGTGCCGTTGCCGCCGCACCGGCCGTACATATCGCCGATCCGGCCGCCAACGCTGCCGCAATCATCGACTTGCTTCATGAGACGGATGCCGCCGTGCATCCCGACATTGTTGTATTTCCCGAGATGTGCGTGACAGCCTACACGTGCGGCGATCTCTTCCATAACGAGACGCTTCTTGACGGCGCATTGGAGGCATTGCGCGACATAGCGGCGGCTACGGCTTCCACCGGCACGGTAGCAGTCGTGGGCGTGCCCCTGCGTGTGGGCGGCGCACTTTACAACTGTGCGGCCGCCGTGGGCGGAGGCCGCCTGCTGTGTGTCGTCCCCAAGACCTATGTGCCGAATTACAATGAGTTTTACGAAAACCGCTGGTGGCAGCCTGCGCCGGCATCTATGGGGACGTTCGAGTCGGCTGCTTTCGGAAGCGTGCCTTTCGGCACCCGCCAGCTGCTGCGCTGCGGCGACGCGCTGGTGGGCATTGAGATATGCGAGGATATGTGGACGCCGGTGTCGCCCGGTAGCCTTGCCGCGCTTGCCGGGGCTGACGTCGTCGTGAACCTCTCCGCGTCGGACGACCTTACAGGCAAGTATGCCTATCTACGCTCCCTTGTGGCCTCCCGGTCGGCGTCGGCCCGATGTGCCTATGTGTATGCGTCGGCAGGATACGGGGAGTCGTCGACCGACCTTGTGTTCGATGCCAAGACGATGATAGCGGAGAACGGAACATTTCTTGCCTGCAACGAACGCTGGCAGCACGGTCCGCAGTGGCGTGCGGCCGATATTGACCTGGAGGCCATACGCCGCGACCGCATGCACTTCGGCTCGTTTGCCGTGTGCGCCCGTGTCAACATTGGCGAGCCTTACGCAACAGTTGAATCGGGATGCGGCCCCGTGCTGCGCGACAACTCCCTGGAGTTCCGCTATGTCGACCCGCATCCGTTCGTTCCGTCGGCCGACTCGCGCCTTGCCGACCATTGCGACGAGGTGCTCAACATTCAGGTGGCCGGTCTGTGCCGCAGGCTCGAGGCCACGCGTTGCCGCAGCCTTGTGGTGGGCATAAGCGGCGGCCTTGACTCCACGCTGGCGCTCCTGGTGGCCGTGAGGGCGTTCGACCGGCTCGGCCTGCCCCGCACCGGCATTCTTGGCGTCACTATGCCCGGCTTCGGCACTACCTCGCGCACGCACGACAACGCCGTGGCGCTGATGCGGAGCCTCGGGGTGAGTGTCAGGGAGATAAGCATCGCCGCCGCAGTCATGCAGCATTTCGCCGACATCGGGCAGAATCCCGACAGGCACGACATTACATACGAGAACTCGCAGGCGCGCGAGCGCACACAGATACTCATGGATGTCGCCAATATGGCCGGCGGAATGGTACTCGGCACCGGCGACCTCTCCGAACTCGCATTAGGCTGGGCCACATACAACGGCGACCATATGTCGATGTACGGTGTCAACGCCGGAGTGCCTAAGACACTGGTGATACACCTTGTGAAGTATATTGCCGAGCGCAGCGAAGACGAGACCATACGCCGAACCTTGCTCGACGTCGTAGCCACGCCTGTATCGCCCGAACTGCTGCCTCCGCTGGCCGACGGAACCATAGCGCAGGTGACGGAGGACAATGTGGGGCCATACGAACTCCACGACTTCTTCCTATATTATATGCTGCGCTACGGCTTCCGTCCGTCGCGCGTGTATGCGATGGCCCGGAAAGCTTTTGCCGGCAGTTACGACGACGCCACGCTGCTGAAGTGGCTGCGTGTGTTCTACCGCCGCTTCTTCGGCCAGCAGTTCAAGCGTTCATGTCTGCCCGACGGCCCGAAAGTGGGTTCTGTGTGTCTGTCGCCCCGCGGCGACTGGCGCATGCCGTCCGATGCGTCGGCCGCGCTATGGCTCCGCGAGGTGGATGAACTGACGGCATAGTTGCCAATTTTTGCGACATAGTCGCCAACATATTTTCCGGATGTATTAAATTATGTTAGAAATGCGCGCAACACGCTGATTTTTGGTGTATTTTTTGCAAATTTGCAAGCCCAAACCATAACGTTTTTGTCGCATTTCCACACATGAATTTCTTACGCAACATTTCTTTTGCTGTGGCGTCGGTGCTTTCGGTGTCTGCCGTCGCGCAGAATGCCTTGTCGCTCGACCAGTGCATAGCTGTGGCCCTCAGCGAGAATCCTACGGTGCGCGTGGCCGATATGGAGATGAAACGTCTCGATTATTCGCATGACGAGACCCTGTCGCAGCTGCTGCCTCAAATCAATTTCGGAGCCAATTACTCGCGTATGCTCGCCAAGCAGGTGATGTATATGAGCATGGACGTGCCGGGGCTCGGCGGAGGAACGGACGGCGACGGCAACGAAGAAGGCGTCGAGACCGAAAGCCGTGCCGCATCGCGCAAGGGCGGCAACGAAAACGGCATCAAGATGGGTCTTGACAACAGCTATCAGGTCGGCTTCTCGGCATCGGTTCCGCTGATAGCCCCGCAGCTGTGGAAGTCGCTCAAGCTCAGCAACACGCAGATACTCCAATCGGTAGAACAGGCCCGCGCATCGCGCCTCGACCTCGTGAACCAGGTTAAGGACGCCTATTACGCGCTCATGCTGGCGCAGGACTCGCGCAGGGTGGTGCAGGAGAGCTACGACATGGCAGCCCTCACGCACGACACTTATCAGAAACAGTTTCAGGCCGGAACCGCATCCGACTATGATGTGCTGCGCAGTTCCGTAGCCATGAAGAACATAGAGCCGGAACTGATTCAGGCCGATATAGCCATCAAGCAGGCGCGTCTGCAACTGCTGGTGCTGATGGGAGTCGAGGCCGACTTCCCTCTCGAGATCAGCGGCCGACTTTCGGATTATGAGGACACCATGTTCGACGAGGCCATGAAGATAGAGAGCGATTACTCTCAGAACAGCAGCCTGATGCTCAACACTCTGCAACAGCGCTCGCTGCGCGACGCCCTCGACGTGCAGCGCATGGCGTGGCTGCCGACAATATCGGCCAGCTTCAATTACTACTGGAACAGCTACAGCAACGGTTCGCCTTTCAAGAACTTCCGCTGGAGCAATTCATCCACCTTCGGACTGTCGCTGTCGCTGCCGATATTTACGGGCGGCGCGCGTTACAGCCGTCAGCGCCAGGCGCAGGTGCAGCTCACCGAGTCGGTGCTTCAGCGTCAGAATCTCGAACATACCGTGGGCATGCAGGTCGACCTTGCAATTGATAATATCCGGCAGAACATGCGCCAGATTTCATCGTCGTCCGAGAGCGTGAACGAGGCCACGCGCGCCCACGACATAATGGAGAAATCATTTGCCATCGGTGCCGCAAGTTATCTCGATCTGCGTGACAGCGAACTCGCGCTCACGCGCTCGCGGCTCGCCTATTACCAGAGCATTTACAACTATCTTGTGGCCGCCAGCCAGCTCGAACTGCTGCGTGGCACGGCTCCTCTCGACAGCTATAAAAACCTGATTAACCAATAAACCTCCATGAACCATACATTAATCCGTTTTCTTGCCGGCGCTGCCGCAATTGTCTCCGTCGCAGCCTGCTCCGACGCCGATAAGAATACCCAGGCGCAGAAAGAAGAACTGCCGATGGTGGAAATCGGCAAGGCTGAAGTCCGGGACGTGCCGCAGACCAAGGAATATACAGCCAATGTCGAGGCCTACAACGTGAACAATATTTCACCGTCCGCGCCGAACCGCATAAAGACGATAGCCGCGGAAGTGGGCGACCAGGTGCGCCGCGGCCAGGTGCTCGTCACTCTTGACGGTGCGTCGCTCGACCAGCTGAAGATCAATCTCGACCAGCTCGAACGCGATTACAACCGCGCTGTGACACTGCTTGAAATCGGCGCAGGCACGCAGCAGAGCGTCGACCAGCTCAAGGCACAGCTCGACGCGGCCCGCAGCCAGTATAACAACGCCCGGGAGAACACTGTGCTCGTGTCGCCCGTAAGCGGTGTAGTCACGGCACGCAACTACGACCCGGGCGACATGACCGGCACGCAGCCGGTGCTGACCGTCGGCCAGCTCTCGCCTGTAGTGAAGATCATCATCAATGCCTCGGAGAGCGATCTGACGAAGATATCCCGCGGCAAGCAGGTGAGCATAGCTTTCGACGCTCTTCCCGACGAGCAGTTCGAGGGCACCGTGGCCCGTGTGTACCCGTCCGTCGACCCCACGACACGAACCTTTGAAGCCGAAATACAGATCAAGAATCCCGGCGAGAGACTGCGCCCCGGCATGTTTGCCCGTGTGACGCTCGACCACGGCTCGCAGCAGCGCGTGGTGGTGCCCGACCGCGCCGTAGTCAAGCAGACCGGCAGCGGCAACCGCTATGTGTACGTGTACAGCAACGGTCGCGTGAGCTATAACCGTGTGGAGCTGGGACGCCGTCTCGGCGATGCCTACGAGCTGCTCAGCGGTGTGGCCGACGGCGACACCGTGGTGGTGGGCGGACAGTCGCGTCTCGCCGATGGCGTAGAGGTAGAAATTCTGAAATAAAACTCTCTTAACTCACCACTCATATGAGTCTATACGGCAGCGCTGTCAAGCGGCCTATCATGACTACGCTTTGCTTTGTGGCGGTAGTCATCCTCGGCCTCTTTTCGCTAAAAACACTTCCTATCGACCTCTATCCGGATGTCGAGACAAACACGCTGATGGTGATGACGTCGTATCAGGGCGCCAGCGCCCAGGATATAGAGCAGAACGTCACCCGCCCGCTGGAGAACGTGCTCAACTCCGTCAACGATCTGAAGCATATCACGTCCAAGAGCCGCGAGGGCATATCGGTGATTACTCTTGAATTCGAGTACGGCAAGGACATTGACGTACTCACCAACGATGTGCGCGACAAACTCGACCTCGTGTCGTCGGCTCTCCCGGACGATGCCGAGAATCCGACGATTTTCAAGTTCTCGTCGGACATGATTCCCATTGTCATGCTCTCTGTGAGGGCATCTGAGAGCATGCCCGGCCTGTACAAGATTCTCGACGAGGCCGTGGCAAATCCGCTGGCGCGTATCAACGGCGTCGGCTCCGTGAGCATATCGGGTGCGCCCAAGCGTGAGATACATATCTACGCCGACCCCACGCGCATGGAAGCCTACAACATCAGCATCGAGCAGATAGCGCAGGTGGTGGCGGCCGAGAACCGCAATATCCCCGGCGGCTCGTTCGACATAGGTTCCGACACCTATTCGATGCGAGTGCAGGGCGAGTTCAGCTCGTCCGACCAGATGGCCGACATTGTGGTTGGCAGCCACGAGGGACGCAACGTGTATCTGCGCGATGTGGCCCGCATCGACGACTCGCTTGAGGAGCGCGCGCAGCAGACCTACAACGACGGCGAGAAAGGTGCCATGGTTATCATTCAGAAACAGAGTGGTGCCAACTCGGTGGAGATCTCCAACAAGGTACTCCAGATGCTTCCCTCGCTTCAGAAGCGACTGCCGAGCGACGTCAAGCTCGGAATCATTGTCGACACCTCCGACAATATCCGCAACACCATAGCCTCTCTGGTGGAGACGGTGCTGTACGCGTTGCTGTTTGTGGTTATCGTGGTGTTCTTCTTCCTGGGACGCTGGCGCGCCACGCTCATCATCACCATCACCATTCCTATCTCGCTTATAGCGTCGTTCATCTACCTCGCCATCACGGGCAATTCGCTGAACATCGTCTCGCTGTCGGCGCTGTCTATATCAATCGGTATGGTGGTCGACGACGCGATTGTGGTGCTTGAGAACGTAACCACCCATATAGAACGCGGCTCAGACCCGAAACAGGCAGCCGTACACGGAACCAATGAGGTGGCTATCAGTGTAATTGCGTCCACTCTTACTCTTATTGCGGTATTCTTCCCGCTGACACTCGTCACGGGTATGACCGGCGTGCTTTTCCGTCAGCTCGGCTGGATGGTAACCATCATGATGATAATATCCACCACCTGCGCGCTGTCGCTCACTCCCATGCTTTGCAGCCTGCTGCTGCGCCGCGACACGAAGCACGGCAAAATCTACCGTATATTCTTCACTCCCATCAACCGCGGCCTTGACGCATTCGACCGCGGCTACGGCCGTCTGCTCACCTGGGTGGTGTCGCACAAGCTCATTACGGGCATTGCATGTATGGCAACCTTCTTCGGTTCGCTGGTACTGCTTGGACGCGTGGGCACGGAATTCTTTCCGACCGCCGACGACGGCCGTCTCAGCGTAAGCCTCGAGCTGCCGATAGGCACCCGTGTGGAGATCTCGCAGGAGCTCACGGCACGCCTCGTGGAGGAATGGCGCGAGAAATATCCCGAAATTAAAGTGATAAACTATACCACCGGTTCGGCCGACAGCGACAACACCTTTGCCTCGCTGCGCGACAACGGTCCGCACATCATCTCCATGAACATACGCCTGAGCGACCCCGGCGACCGCGAGCGCAGCATCACCGAGATTGCCGCCGGCATGCGCCGCGACCTCAGGCAGTATCCGCAGTTCAAGAAGGCACAGGTGCAGGTGGGCGGCGGCGCCGGCATGGGCGGTCAGGCCACCATCGACTATGAGATATACGGCTATGATTTCGAGGCTACCGACAGCATGGCGGCACGCCTGAAGACGGTACTCGAAGGCATACCAGGAACGGCCGACGTGTTCATCAGCCGTTCCGATTATCAGCCGGAATATCAGGTGGACTTCGACCGCGAGAAGCTGGCTATTTACGGATTGAACCTCCAGACCGCCGCCACATATCTGCGCAACCGCATCAACGGCACCATAGCCTCGCGCTTCCGCGAGGACGGCGAGGAGTATGACATCATGGTGATGTACGACCCGGCCCACCGCCAGAGCATAGACGACATCGAGAACATACTGATATACAACGCAGCCGGCAAAGGTGTGCGCCTGCGCGACGTCGGCACAGTGGTGGAACGCTCCACGCCGCCCACCATCGAGCGTAAGGACCGCGAGCGCATCGTGACGGTGAAGACCACCGTGCAGGATGTACCCATGAGCCAGATAGTTGAGGCTTCACAGAAGGAAATCGACCGTATGGATATACCTCAGGGCATATCCATCTCGCTCAGCGGCAGCTACGAGGACCAGCAGGACTCGTTCTCCGACCTGCTCATGCTTGCCATTCTCATTGTGATACTCGTCTATATAGTGATGGCCGCACAGTTCGAGAGTTATACCTATCCCGCCATCATCATGACGTCGCTGCTCTTCGCCTTCTCCGGCGTGTTCATTATCCTGTGGCTCACCGGCCATACCCTAAACGTGATGAGCATGATCGGCGCCATTATGCTTATCGGTATCGTGGTGAAGAACGGTATCGTGCTCATCGACTATATCACGCTCAACCGCGAGCGCGGCATGAGCATCCGCCGTGCTGTGATACTCGGCGGTGAATCGCGTCTGCGTCCCGTGGTGATGACTACGCTGACAACCATCCTTGGCATGGTGCCTATGGCTGTCGGCACAGGTCAGGGTGCCGAGATGTGGCGCCCGATGGGTACGGCCGTAATAGGCGGTCTTACGTTCTCTACCGTGCTGACGCTTCTTTTCGTGCCGATGCTCTACTGCGTGTTTGCCCATAACGGCATACGCAACACCCGTAAGAAGCTGCGTAAGGCATTTCTCATGAATCTAAACGACAAAAAATGAAATCGATACTTATAACTTTCGACCAGGCTCACCGCGAGCGCATCATCGAAATCCTTGACCGGAGCAACTGCCGCGGGTTCACCGCCTGGCAGACGGTGGAGGGACGCGGGAGTGTCGACGGCGAGCCTCACTACGGTTCGCATGCGTGGCCTTCGATGGCTTCGGCCATAATAACCGTTGTGCCTGACGAACGTGTGGCTATGCTGCTCGAACGCCTGCGTGCTCTTGATGCAGAGCGTCCCAAACTCGGCCTGCGAGCCTTTGTCTGGAACATCGAGCAGGCTGTCTGATATCGGTTGCCTGTCCGTAAAAAAACGCCCCGCGGTTCCAATGGCCGCGGGGCGTTTTTATGGATGTATGGTGAATTATTTCACTGCCATTTTGCGGGCGGTGCCGTCGGAGTAGCGGACGATGTACATGCCCGGAGCAACGCCGTCGGCGCGGCGGCCGTTAAGGTCGTAAATGCCGGTGACAGCGGAGCCTTCCGGTGCGGCTGTTATGTCGCTGATGCCTGCCTGCTGCTTGAGGGGCACGGTCACTTCTACGCCGGGACCGCTGACGGAGACATCGCCTTCGGCTATGACATCCGTATCGTCGTGAGCGAGCGTCAGCACGCACTCGTCATAGCGTCCGGCTACGGTGGCCGTGACGCCTGCCGGAGCCTTTACGCTGAGTTTTGCGCCGTCGAAATAGCTGCCGAGGGGAACGTCGACGGGTGTGCCGTCGCCGGGCAGCTCGATGTTCTTTGTCTCGCAGGTGAGCCAGGGATGCTCGGCGTGCAGACCGATGGCGAATGCGTTGTAGTATTCGCCCAGATCGCCTTCCTGATCGGCGATGGGGGTGGCGCTGAACCGGTATTCCGTGTTGCCCATGATGCGTATGCGCTTTGTTATCCATCCGTAGCACAACTGATTGGAGTCAGGGATATAGGACTGTATGGGGACGAAGTATTCTACTTTGTCGCTGTTGAATCCTGTGAGGTATACGACATAGGCAACGGTTTCGTCGGTAGCCTGAACTATGGCCGGTGTGTCGAAGTTGAAGGGAATGCACAGTGTGGTGTTGTGGCCGCCGTTAATGTCATCCTTGATGATGTCGGCGCCTGTGCATGTGGCGGTGGCAACGGGTGTCTGCACATCGGGGTCGAAGACATAAGAATCATCAAGAGCGAAGATGCGCAGTGTGAGGACAGCATCATCGGCAATGGTACCTTTTGCGAAGACGTCGGCGCCGTTCACAACCATCGGAGCCTGCGAGGGGTAGATGAAGTTGAGGATGCCGTCGAGCTGCACGTCGTCGCCTTCCTCCGGTTCGTCGCCTCGTAGTGTATAGTCAAGCCAATATTTGTTTGTGTTGGCATTGTGTCCGAAAATCGGGAGAGTGGCATCGCCGAATTTCTCAGAGTCTACGACGGCAATGGTGATGTCGTTGTAGGCGTATAGGAAAGGCATCAGCGACACCTCAAACATACCGTCTGGCAGCTTGTACTCGGGTTTGCCTCCGGCCTGGAAGACTGCGTAGGCCGATGTTGCGGTGCCGGGCGACGTGTGAGGCGCAGTGCCTGTGAGGACAGGCGGATAGAAGAAATTGTTTCGCTTTGTGTTGTCGCTGGAATAGTCGGGAATATACTGCACGGTGAGAGTCTCGTCGCTGCCGCCGTCTACCATTTCTGCGGTGACAGGATCGCAGTAGCTCCAGGCGAAATCGGCACCGTCGATATACGAGGTATTGACCCAGGTCTCGTCGGAGAAGACTGGAATCTGTGCTATCGGTAAGTTCAGTACCGAGAGGTCGGCGCTTCGCTCGAAGCCCCAGTACTGTATGTCGAAGGGCTCCATGAAGCTTATGCCATCGAGCTGCGGATAGCCGATGGTGACTTCGTCGAGAAACATTGCGTTTCCGTCGTTGCCGACGTAGCGGAATGCCATCTGCACTTTTTTGCCGGCGTAGTCGCTGAGGCTGATGCTTTTCCTCTGCAGTGCGGTGGGCGTGAGATTGAAGAGCTCGGCTAAAGACGTGTCCTTGTAGTCATCGGCGAAGTCGTGCAGCATGGTCCAGTCTGTGTCATTTTCGGCCTTGACCATAATTTGCAGAGTGGCGGCAACTATCTTGTCGCCCTCATATTCCATTGTTTCCCAATTTATGTTTTCCATGCTGAACAGGAATATGGGGTCGATATAGGCCATGAAGCTGAAGACCATGCCGTCGGCAACCTCACATGTCGGTGTAATCAGCCATTCGTCCTGGTCGAAGCCGTAATCGATCGCCATGAAATAGTCGCCGTCGCTGGGAGCCGGTAAGCCATCGGTTTTCGGGCATATGCCCCATGTTTCTTTGAAATCTTCGGTCGTCTGCTTCCGTGTCCATCCCTCGGGAAGCCATTCGGCATTCGTGCCGTCCCAGCCTTCGAAGCTTTCGTAGAGGGGTGCTCCGTCGGGAGCCACTCTGTTTTGAGCCTTGCGCGTGGCCGGCTTCATGATGGCGGAACCGAGCCGGTTGTCGATGCGCTTCAGTTTGTCTTGAGTGATAGCAATGCCTTTGGCCGGCTTGCGGGACCCGGCAATGACGCTTTTGTCTTTAGTCTTGCTGATTTTTACATTCCGGACGGTGCTGACGCGTATGGCGCTTTCGTCCGGTGTGGCTGCTGCCATTCCGAGTACGGAAACCGAGAGCAGAACGGGGAGTAAAAAATGTTTCATTAGCATAAACATTATGTGAGTAAATGTGGTTTTTCGTTGCAAAATTAATAAAAAATTGTCGCAGTTGCATAAAATTGTTATAATTTATATGCAAATGCGACAAAATGATTTTGGAAACTGCGTCGGGCTCTATCTGGTCTCGCGCATATAGTCTTCAAGTCCGAGCATTATCTGGCGGGCCATGCGGGTGCGGAATTCGGGGTCGGCAAGCAGGTTTTCCTCTTCAAGCGAGCTCATGAACAGTCCCTCCACAAGCATGTTGGGGTAGTCGGTAGGACCGTTGAGAGAGAAATTGAAATTGCCGACGAGCCCGTAGAAAGTAACATCGAGTTCAAGCAGGCGGCGGGCTATGCTCACGGCCAGCGGACGGTCGAAACTGTGCTTGTAGAGGGCCGAAGTGCCGGGCGATGCCAGCGGACCGCCGCCGGCGTTGTTGTGTACGCTGATGGAAATGTCTACGCCGGCGTCGCGCAGGATGCGCTTGCGTTCGGTCATGGACGGCTCGGTGTCGGAGTCGCGGGTAAGTGTGACACGTGCGCCGGCCTGCTCAAGCATGTCGCGGAGTTTGAGCACTATGTCGAGGTTGATGTCCTTTTCGAGGAGTCCGGAGACGGAACGCGCACCGGGGTATTTGCCGCCGTGGCCTGCGTCGAGGCCGACGTGGAGCCCTTTCAGACTGCGTGTCTGCGGAGCGTGGCGCACGTCGATGCGGAGCACGGAACCGTCTCCGTCGCCATAGCTTGCGGTATACCCCCATACATAGCTGCTTTTAAGCCTTATGAGCATGCGGTAGACGTCGCTTTCTACCTGATGGAAGTCCACACGGTCGATTATGCCGAGGTCGAGTGTGCGCTGGGTGATCCAGTTGCTGTTGTCGGCCGCGCCGTAGAGTTCAACGCATATGGTGGATGGATCTCCGTCGTCGGTCCAGCTGGTGTAGGGCAGGCGGGCTGGAAGGCTTATGGTGACACGGTCGCAGTTTTCGCGGCGTTGTATTGTCCACGAGCCTGTGGTGAGGATGGGTCGCACGGCGTTGTCTTCCGTGCGGTGCGCATAGTCTTTGGGAAGGTAGGCGTAGCGGTTGTCACTGAGACGTACGCGGTAAAGGTCGCCGTATTCGCCCGTGGCTGTAAGTATGATGCTGCTGTCGAGGAATCCCATCTTCGAGCCGCCGAGGCGGTCGCTGCCCGGACCGTATTGCAGGTAGGCGCCGGAGTCGGTGGACACAGCGAAAGGTTCGGGGTATATAGTCTCGCGTTTGGCCGGCTTTTTTGCTTTCGGAACAGGATGCTGCGCCTCCACGAGTGTCACTTCGAATGTGGTGTCGGCAGAGAGCTTCCCGTGGCGCACTTTTACGTGTATTTTGTTTTTGCCGGGCCTGAGATCCAGTTCTGTGCCGAAGCATCCGGTGTTGGAATAGACTTTGACGGCCTGACCGTTGACGGAGGCGCTGGCTCCCGGGGCGGTGATTCCTACTACGGTGTGTGCGGCAGATGTTGTAGACTCTTCTGCGCCGCTGACGATGTGCAGGGGTGCTTTTCTGGCGTTGGCGCCGGCAGAGAGCGTGAGCGCCGCGAGGAGGAGAATGATTTTTTTCATGGCAGGTGATGTTGTAAAAAAGAGGCGCCCTGCGGCTTCGGTGACACAGGGCGCGGATTATCAGTCGTTATTTCTCGATTTTGTCGAGTTGGTCCTTTATGTCGCTGAAGATGCGGTCGAGCTCGCCGTGTCCGTTGATGGCGTGGTAGCTGCCCTCCTTTATATAGAAGTCTCGCAGGGGCTGCGTCTGCCGGTGGTAGACTTTGAGCCGTTCTCGGATGGTGTCAGGATTGTCATCGGCACGGCCTGTGTCCTTTCCGCGCTTTATCATGCGGTCTACAAGTTCGTTTTCCGGCACTTCAAGACCGACTACGGCGTGCAGGCGTGTGCCGCGCTCCTTCAGCAATCCGGAGAGGGCTTCGGCCTGCGGAATGGTGCGGGGGAATCCGTCGAAAATCACGCCTCCGGCAGTTTTGTCCGGGTTCTCGTCAAGCACGTTTGCCAGGACTTGAAGCATTAGTTCGTCGGGAATGAGTTGTCCTTTGGATATATATGTGTCGGCTATGCGTCCAAGCTCAGTGCCGCGTGCAATATGGTCGCGCAGCACTTCGCCGGTGGAGATGTGGTAAAGTCCGTACTCCTTTATAAGGCGCTCGCTCTGTGTGCCCTTGCCGCTGCCGGGGGCACCGAATATGACGATGTTAAGCATCTTTACTTTTGGTTTATGGGGGTGAGGCTCACGAGCCTCCGGGGAGTGCTATGCCTGATCTTTCAGCACATAGATGTCGTTGAGATCGCGGGCGCGCTCGTTGAGGTCGAGGCCGAAACCTATTATGAATTTCTTGGGAATGTTGAATCCGACGTAGTCGGGATCGACGTTTTCTTCTTCCAGTGCTTCCGGCTTGAAAAGCAGTGTGGCGACTTTAATGCTTTTGGCTCCTTTCTTGCCGAGACCGTCGATCAGGTGTGCGATGGTGTGGCCGGTGTCGACGATATCTTCCACTATTATTACGTCGCGGCCGTTGATGTCCTCCTGCAGGCCGATCACTTCTTTGATAGTACCGGTCGAGCCCATACCTGCATAGCTTTTGAGGCGTATGAAGGTTATTTCCGAGTCAATGCCCTCGGATGCCCGGAACAGGTCGGCGGCAAAAGGAAACGCCCCGTTCAAGACACATATGAACAGGGGCGTTTTACCGGCGTAATCGCGCACTATTTCTTTACCCAGCTCTTTGATGCGGGCGTCGATGGAATCTCTGGAGATGTAGGGAACGAAGGTGTGTCCCTCGTATGTCACTTCTTTCATCCTATGGTAAAAATTTGGTGCAAAGGTACGGCAATTTTTTGAAACAGGAGCAAATTCCGTTATGAAAATTTACGGATTTTTGTTACTGTTTGGTTACGATTTCGTTTTCTCGTGCCTATAAAAGGTCAGAATATAAATTTCAGCTGTAATATTCCGTCAGCTCCATTACTCCGTGAGATCGGATTAACGATGCCTGAACGTCTATGATGCGCTGGTTGTCGCTGCCACGGAAGCGCAGGTCGGTGTTGCGCCTCGACTGAATGAAGGGGCCGTCGACGAGTGCGTCTATGTAGCTAAGCAGAGCCGTGGCGTCTGGGCGTTCCAGCAGTTGCTCGAATGTGAAGCCGGTGTAGCACCACAATGTGTAGCCGGCATCTTTTATCGCCCTGGCGACCGGCAGCAGGGCTTCGGCCTGATACATGGGGTCGCCTCCGGTGAGGGTGACGTTGAAGTCGTTGTCGCGGATGCGGTTCAGCAGTTCGTCAGGCGTGATGTCACGGCCGGCATCGAAGGGCCATGTCGTGGGGTTGTGGCACCCGGGGCAAGCATGCGCACATCCGGCGGTGTAGACGGATGTGCGCAGCCCGGGACCGTCGACGCTTGTGCCGTCGACGATGTCTATTATGCGTATGTTCATTTGTGGGTCACGCGGTCGTTGAGTTCGGCAAGCTTGGCTGTGTTCCAGCGGTCGGTGGTGCCTACGAGGTAACCGGTGATGCGCTGGAGGCGGTCGATGGCTGTGCTGCCGCATTTGGGGCATGTGTGCAGGTCGGCCGATGCGTCCTCGTAGCCGCACTGCATGCAGCGGTTGCGGTTGTGGTTGACCGAGCAGTAGCCTATATTGTAGCGGTCCATGAGGTCCACGATGTCCGATATAGCCTCGGGGTTGTGTGTGGCGTCTCCGTCGATTTCCACATAGAATATATGTCCGCCGCGTGTGAGCTCGTGGTAGGGGGCCTCCACTTCGGCCTTGTGGCGCGGAGAGCAGTGGAAGTAGACCGGCACGTGGTTGGAGTTTGTGTAGTAAATCTTGTCGGTGATGCCGGGCAGAATGCCGAAGCTTTTGCGGTCTTTCGCGGTGAATTTGCCGGAAAGTCCTTCGGCGGGAGTAGCCAGAACGGAGTAGTTATGCCCGTACTTCTCGCTGAACTCGTTGGCGCGGGAGCGCATGTGGCCTACTATGCGCAGTCCCAGTGCCTGGGCTTCCTCGCTCTCGCCGTGGTGCTTGCCGGTGAGGGCTACGAGACACTCGGCAAGGCCGATGAATCCGATGCCGAGAGTGCCGTGATTGATGACGCTTTCCACATGGTCGTTAGGACCGAGTGCCTCGGCGCCGTTCCAGAGTTTGCTCATGACGAGGGGGAACTGCTTGGCGAGTGCCGTTTTCTGGAAATCGTAGCGGTCGTTGAGCTGGCGGGCGGCTATGTCGAGGACATTGTCGAGACGGCGGAAGAAAGAGTCGATGCGTTCCTGACGGTCCTGTATGTTCATGCACTCGATGGCTATGCGCACGATGTTGACTGTGGTGAAGCTGAGGTTGCCGCGGCCTATGGATGTCTTTTCGCCGAAACGGTCCTCGAAGACGCGTGTGCGGCAACCCATGGTGGCAATCTCGTAGCGGTAGCGCTCGGGATCGTCGGCGCGCCATTTCTCATGGACGTTGAATGTGGCGTCAAGGTTTACGAAGTTCGGGAAGAAGCGCCGTGCCGTCACTTTGCATGCAAGCTTGTACAGGTCGTAGTTGGGGTCGTCGGGGAGGTAGCTGACGCCGCGCTTTTTCTTCCATATCTGTATCGGGAAGATGGCTGTGGCTCCATTGCCCACGCCCTCGTAGGTGCTGTGCAGCAGTTCGCGTATGATGCAGCGTCCTTCGGCGCTGGTGTCGGTACCGTAGTTGATGGAGGAGAACACCACCTGATTGCCGCCGCGGGAGTGGATGGTGTTCATGTTGTGGATGAACGCCTCCATCGACTGATGTACGCGGCTGACAGTGCGGTTGACGGCATGCTGGAGCATGCGTTCCTCGCCCGACAGGCCGTCAAGCGGCATGGCGGTGTAGTCCTTGAGCTCTTTATTATATAAATGTGAGAGGTCGACGCCCTGCATCTGCTCCACGAATTTCAGCTCTTCGATAAAAGTGGCGCGGACGAACGGTGCGAGGTAGAAGTCGAATGCAGGGATGGCCTGGCCGCCGTGCATCTCGTTCTGTGCTATTTCGAGCGAGACGCATGCAAGTATTGTGGCTGTTTCGATGCGCTTGGCGGGACGGCTTTCGCCATGCCCGGCAATGAAGCCCTGCTGGAGAATGCGGTCGAGGGGATGCTGCACGCATGTGAGGCTCTTGGTGGGGTAGTAGTCCTTGTCGTGGATGTGTATGTAGCCTGAGCGTACGGCTTCGCGCGCTTCGGCCGTGAGCAGGTAGTCGTCGACAAAAGGCTTGGTGGTCTCGCTTGCGAATTTCATCATCATGCCTGCCGGCGAGTCGGTGTTCATGTTGGCGTTCTCGCGGGTGATGTCGTTATTCTTGGCCTCGATGATTTCGTGAAACATGTCGCGGGTCTTGGCGCGCCGGGCTATGCTGCGCTGGTCGCGGTAGGCGATGTATCGCTTGGCGACTTCTTTTCGCGGGCTGTTCATCAGTTCGAGCTCCACCATGTCCTGGATTTGCTCCACGGTCATGCGCTCCTGGCCGTTGAACGAGATGCGGTCGCAGATTTTGCATATCAGGGCTTCGTCCTCTCCCAGCTCGGTAGTGAGCATGGCCTTGCGTATGGCGGCCTTGATTTTTTCTTCGTTGAACCCTACGACGCGCCCGTCGCGTTTCACCACAGTCTGTATCATTTTGTTAGCTTGAGTGTTTTTATTTTTGATGTCCGAAGACGTTTACAAAGGTAGTTACAATAACTCAAACGAACAACATAAATGCGTTTTATTTTTGATAAAAATTTTAGTTTTGGAAAACTTTTCGACTGGATTTAAAAATCATGTCGTTGAATAGCAGCTATATACAAATTATTTTGGAAAACTTGCCAAAATATTCTGTTGAAAAAAAATGAAAAATCGGCTGTGTTATTCGGCGGAGATGCTTTTGCGAACGAACATCTCGGTGTCCTCGTGGTGCAGCCCTGCCTGCGACAGCGGAAGGCCCTCGTTGTAGTCGTTGAGGTACATGCGCGGCTCTTCGCGGTAGGAGCTGTCCGTCAGTGCCCGGTATGCCCGTGCTTCCGGGGTGCGGATACCTGCAAGGGAGAGCATAGTGTCGAATACGGTGCGGCTCGACGATATTTGTCGGCCGGAGTTTGCCGAGGCGGCGGCGTTCAGGGTGGGGTAGGCGCTGCGGTGGTAGGATGAAGTCCAGATCAGCAAAGGCACGTGTATCTGCCAGTAGGTGGGTGCCGGCGATGCATGCAGGAAGCGCTCGCGGTCGTCGTCGAAGATGTCCTCGCCATGGTCCGGGATGAACAGCATTGCTGCCGGAACGGAGGCCCCTTGTGCGTCCAGCGATTCGATAAGGTCGGCAAGCATCGCGTCGGTGCTTACGATGGTGTTGTCGTAAGCGTTGACGAGTTGGTCGCGGTTTCCGCGCGAGGCGCTGGTGTTGTCGTCCGGCACGAAACGCCGGTGGCTGTCTGTGTAGCGGTCGCGGTAGTTGAAGTGCGAACCGTAGGTGTGGAGTACAACGAAAATTTTCCGACCGGCATTAGTGCGGATGAAATTCCGTGCCATGGGTACGAGTGCGCTATCGCTGCGCAGAGCGCCGGGGGTGTCGGATATGAAATGGCATGTGTCGGCCTGCTCTCCGAAGAAGTCTATGAACGAATGGTTGCGCCGCTGATTGGAGAAGAACGCTGTGGCGAATCCCGCTTCGCGGAAAGCCCGGAAGATGCTCTTCACCATGTAGATGGAGTCGCCGAATGTTTCGGCGGTCAGCGGCGACAGAAGCAGAGGCACGCTTTTATGGGTGGTGTTGCTCTCGCTGAGGACGTGAGAGAAAGCGATGATGTCGCTGCGTTGCGCCAGGCGCGGGTTGGTGGGGCGTCCGTAGCCGAGAAGCTGCCAGTTGTCGGCGCGGCATGTCTCTCCGATGACGAGTACATACACCTCCGGAAGCGAGTCGGGCCGTGTGCTTTGGGCATGGTATGTGAAATCGCGCGATGTCTTCGGATAATCCCGGGTGGCGTGGAAGCGAACCACGGCCTGGACAGTGTTGTCCATCACGTTCAGCGGGAACAGCTGGCGGCGTACGGTGTAGCCGGGAATGGTGGCGTAGGCCGCTATTGTGGCAAGCACTCCGGCTGCCGCCAAGGCGGCGCCTGTACGTCGGGCCGTGCGCAGGGCGCGACGAGGAACGTCGCGGTGCGTGCATAGCAGCCATACTGCCCATGCGATGGGCGGCACGTAGATGAGCACCACCGTGAGTATGGCTCTGCCGAGGTTGCCGAGCAGCTCGTTGACTTCGGCGGGATTGGTAGTGACGACGTTCAGAAACATGTCTATGGCGATGAGCGACTCTCCGTAGAGGAACAACAGCACGATCTGGAAAGCGGCATAGATGCTCAGTGGCAGGCACAGCAGCACGGTGCGGCCCACATTACGGGACGATGCGCATATCAGCAGGAAGATGCCGCCGGGCAGAAGCACGTTGGCCGCGCAGGATGCCGCCGAGTAGTGTTCCGTGAAGCACAATGCAACGTTTGCCACGAGCAGCAGAGCCGGATAGAGCCACATCAGGATCGTGGCCGGATGCGCGGACCGCAGATGCCGCGTAATGTCAGAACGCTTCATTGATGCTGAATATAAAGCCGGTGACGCCGCGGCCGAATCCGAGGTCGGCTCGCACGTTGACGCGGTGTTTGAACTCCCATCGGTATCCGATGCCGTAGTTCGGCAATATGGTGCGGTGGGTTATCTGGCTGAAACGGGAAAACACGGTGCCGGCGCCTATCCATAGCGCCACGCCGTTGCGGTGCCATACGTGCTGGCGCAGTTCGGCGCAGGTGATGATGGCCGATTTGTCGCGGAATCTTCCTTCAAAATATCCGCGCATGTCCTGGCTGCCGCCGAAGGTGCTGAGCAATCCCCAGGGCGTATTGCCGTAAGTGAAATTGCCCTCGAGCAGCAGTGCGAGGATGGCTCCCCGCCACAGGCCGCTGTAATGTGACGCATGCACTTTGGTGGACGAGAACGCGTAGCTATTGCCCAGAAAACGCGGGTTGAACTGCTGCTGCACGCTTACGAACGTGCCGTGGTGGGCGCTGCTGAGGTTGTCGCGGCTGTCGTATTCTATCTGTCCTCCGACGCCGAAGTTGAAGGTGCGCATGTCCTCGCCGTGCAGCAGTTCGGGGCGCTCGAAGTCGCTTCCTTTGATATAGTCCATTGCCACGAGTGGGCCGGCGTAGAAGTGGCTGCCGAGGCGCCAGCGGTAGTTGAGGCGAACCTGCGAGTTGAGATATTTGTATTTTGACTCGTTGTAGTCGTGACGGCATTCCTCGTAGCCTATGCCCCAGAAGTCAGTGGCAATGCGTGAGAAATTCACGTCATAGGTGAGGCGCCGGCGGTCGCCGGGGAATATATGCGTGCCGCATATGCCTACTTTGAAATGTCCGGCGGTGGTGATGTCGGTGTATATCGACACTTGCGACACCGGTGTGAGCGTATCGGTTGCCGAAGTGCGGTATAATCCTGCTCCCATCATTCCTATGCCGAATTTGGAATCGGACGAATAGTGCGGACCGCCGATTACGCTGAAGTCGAACGCTTTCTCCGGCTTTTCGTCGTTGGCTTTGCTGAAGTAGTCGATGATGCGTGCCACGAGTCCTTTTTTTCGAGTCTCGGAAGAAGTGGAATCAGCCGTTTCGGAGGCATACGTCTGCCCGCAAATGGTTCCCAGAAGTAATATGGCTAAGATCTGTACTCTCATATTCAAATATAGGCGCAAAATTACTCATTAATGGCTATATTACCAAAAATAAGCAATTTTGATGTTCCTCCGATATTCCAAAAAATTGGATGTATTTGCATTAATGATATGTTTTTTGTGTACCTTTGCCGATGCAATGAAGAAAAAAATATCCTTACTTATACCGGTTTACAACGAGAGTGGCAATCTGCCGTGTCTGAAGGCGGCTCTCGACGGCCTGGCCGATAGTCGCGGGCAATACGACTGGGAGTTTCTGTTTGTTAACGATGGCTCTTCGGACGACTCTCTGTCAGTCCTCCGCGACATGCGCAGCCGCGATGCGCGGGTCGGTGTGGTGAATCTGTCGCGCAATTTCGGAAAGGAGAATGCCCTGCTCGCCGGCATGGACTATGCGGTAGGCGATGCCGTGGTGATAATGGATGCCGACATGCAGCACCCTGTGGAGACAATCCCCGAGATGCTGGCCTGGTGGGAACAGGGATATGAGGACGTGTATGGGCGCCGCCGCAGCCGCGGACGTGAGTCGTGGTTGCGCAAACGTCTGTCGCTTGCTTATTATTCCATGCTTCAGGGTACCACACGCATAGAGGTGCTTCAGAATGTAGGCGATTTCCGCCTGCTGGACCGACGGGTGGTCCGTGCCATATGCTCGCTACGGGAAACGCAGCGCTATACCAAGGGGCTTTACTGCTGGGTGGGGTATAATAAAAAAGAGGTGCTTTTCGACCAGGCTGACCGTGTTGAAGGCAAGTCGTCATTCAATCTGCGTTCGCTGCTCAATCTTGCAATAGAGGGCATTACGTGCTATACCACGGCTCCGCTGCGCATAGCGTCGGTCGCCGGTCTGCTGGTGTCGCTGTGTGCCTTTATCTATCTGATATTCGTGATATTCAAAACCTTGATATACGGCGAGAGCGTTCAGGGCTTCCCCACATTGCTGTGTGTTATCCTTCTGCTCGGCGGGCTGCAACTGATGGCCATTGGCATAATAGGCGAATACATAGGCCGCATCTTCAGCGAGACAAAGCAACGTCCGCCCTATATCGTGGAATCGTACAACGAGGAGAAACTGTGACGCTTCGGCGCCATGTGTATATAAAAGAAAATCGTCCGATGTTTCGGACGATTTTTAGTGGCGGGGGCAGGACTCGAACCTACGACCTTTGGGTTATGAGCCCAACGAGCTACCACTGCTCCACCCCGCGATGTTTTACGGGTGCAAAGGTAGGGGGTTTTTCAATACCGCGCAAGTGTTTTAACCTATTTTAACCTATACGCGGCTGCAACGAGCCATCAGCAGAGCGTCGGCCAATGTCAGGCAAGCCATGGCTTCGACCACCGCTACGGCGCGCGGTACGGCGCATACATCATGCCGCCCGGTGGCGTGGAATTCGGCGACGGTGCCGTCGGTGCGTTCTGCAAGTACAGGTCGCATCAGGGTGGCTATGGGCTTGAAGGCCACCCGCATGACGATATCGCTGCCATTGCTGATGCCGCCGCATATGCCGCCCGCATGGTTGGCGGCGTCTGGCGCTGAATATAGTTCTGAACCGCGTTGTTCCGCGGATGCGAAGCCGTCGCCGTATTCAAATCCCTTTGCCGCGTTTATACTCATCATGGCCGCAGCCAGCATGGCCTGCAACTTGCCGAACAGCGGTTCGCCGAGGCCGGGAGGGCAACCCCGCACGATGCAGGATACTATGCCTCCCACGGTATCGCCTTGGCCGGCAACCTCGTCAAGCACTTGCATCATCGCCTTCGCTATCTCATTGTCGGGGCAACGCAGAGGCGATGCGTACACGTCGCTGAGGTCAAGTTCGCGGTAGTCGCGCTGGATGGCGATTTTACCTATCTGAGATGCGTACGCATGCACGCTGATGCCGCTTAGTCCTATGAACTGACGGGCTATGGCACCTGCCGCCACGACCGCCGCCGTGGCGCGCGCGCTTGCCCGTCCGCCGCCGCGGTGGTCGCGTATTCCATATTTATATATGTATGTGGCATCGGCATGTCCGGTGCGCAGTACGTCGCGGAACCGGTCGTAGTCCTGCGGACGCGCGTCGGTGTTATCGATCGTGAACGCTATCGGCGTGCCGGTACTCGTTCCTTCAAAGATTCCTGAAAGCAGATGCACGCGGTCGGACTCACGCCGCTGCGAGGTCAGAGCCGACGCTCCCGGGCGCCGTCTTTCCATCTCGAGGTCTATCTCCTCTGTGTTAATGGCGAGACCTGCCGGCATGCCGTCAATCACGCCGCCTATGGCTGTGCCGTGGCTTTCCCCGAAGGTGGTAAGGCGAAATATGTGTCCGAAGGTGTTCATTTCACGAGATCCGTGACAGTTGCGTGTGTGTAGGCTATAATGTCGGTTGGAGCTATCGCCAGTTGCAGTCCTCTCACGCCGGCGCTGACATAGATTCGGTCGAAGTCGGTGGCGGAGGAATGGAAGAAAGTCGGGAAAGCCTTTTTCATTCCCACGGGCGAGCAGCCGCCGCGGATATAGCCTGTGGTGGCGAGCAGGTCCTTCATGTGTATCAGGTCGGCCTTCTTGTCGCCGGCAGCTTTTGCGGCCTTTTTCAGATCTACCTCGCAGTCGCCGGGCACGACGCAGACGAAGTGGCCCACGCGCTCTCCGCGAAGCACCAGCGTCTTGAACACACGCCTGATGTCCTCGCCCAGTTCGGCGGCCACATGGTCGGCAGCCAGATTGTCGGGGTCGACGGTGTACGGTATAAGTTCAAATTTCACTCCCGCCGCCTCCAGCAGGCGCGAAGCGTTGGTTTTTGCCGCTTTTGCCATAATCGCATAGTTTTGTAGTGCAAAAGTACAAAAATACTCCAAAAAATCCTTACCTTTGCAACTCAAAAACAGAATCACATCCGCAATCCCATGCCACGCAGTACCCGCGAACAGCTCATCGACGTAGCCCGCCAGCTATTTGCCCGCAAGGGCGTGGACTCGACCACGATGGGCGATATCGCCACGGCCAGTGACCGCGGGCGACGCACGGTCTACACTTATTTCAGGAACAAAAAGGACGTCTATGACGCCGTGCTGAGCAGCGAGAGCGATGCCCTGATAAAGCGTCTTGAGGATATCAGCGCCGCCGACGCTCCCGTGGAGCAGCGGGTGAGGGAATTTCTGTCGGTGCGTCTGGCCCAGCGCCGCGAGGAACATAATGTGGTGGCGGCGCTGCGCGCGCTGTATAAACCCGACATCAGGCGCATGGGCCGCATCAGGCGTATGGTGCGTGAGAGGGCGCGCCACCTGTTGCATCTGCTTCTCCAGGAGGGTATCGACAGCGGGGTGTTCCTGGCCGACCGCTGCCGGTTGCTCGAGACTTTCGCCCTCGACTGCATGCATGCGATGGAGATAGCCGGTGCCGATACCGATGCCGAAGGTCTGGCGGTTTCGGCCGACGGAATGCTCGATTTTATCATAAGCGATATTTCGGCCGGTTAGTCGTATGGACTAAAATTCTTTCCGTTTTGTAATGCGTCGATAAAAAGAATGTGCAAAAGTCGGGGCTGACTGAAGTTTTTTGCTTACTTTTGCACTATGTATCGCAAAATCCGTATCTGTCTGCTTGCCGTGTGCCTGCTGTGCGCGTGTGGTGTGCTGGCCCGTCCTGCAAAGGATGCGTCGCAGAAGCCGTTCACTATAGTGCTTGACCCGGGTCATGGCGGCCGCGACTACGGATGCTCAGGCAAGCTTACTAACGAGAAAACAATCGTACTTGATGTCGCAGGCAAGCTCGGCGAGATTATAAATAAAGAACATCCTGAAATCAACTTGGTGTATACGCGCGATACGGATCGCTATCTTACTTTGCAGCAGCGGGCCGACGTCGCCAACGATGCGCGCGGCGACCTTTTTGTGTCAATCCACGTCAACAGCGTTGACCGGCGTGCGCGCAACCGCAGCAGCGTACACGGAGCAAGCGTCTACACCCTCGGTCTCCACAAGAGCGACAGCAATCTCGGCGTCGCAATGCGCGAGAATGCCGTGATGGAGCTGGAGCAGGATTATACTGCGAAATACCAGGGATTTGACCCTAACTCTTCCGAGAGCTACATCATGTTCGAGCTGAACCAGAACAGCCACGTAAGCAACAGTATCGAACTCGCGTCGCAGATGCAGACGGAGCTGGTGTCAACCGCCGGACGTGCCGACAAGAACGTGCGGCAGGCCGGATTCTGGGTGCTCTGGGCCGTGGCGATGCCGTCGGTGCTCGTGGAACTGGACTTTATCTGCAATCCCGAAGCCGAGCGTTTCCTGAATAGTGATGCCGGTCGCAGCAAGTGTGCGCGAGCGCTCGCGAATGCCATAAACACCTATTACCGTCATCATCGTCCGGAGGGGAGGTCCGTCAGTCCGCAGCCGGCAGAGGAGAGGCCGCAGCCGGAGGAGAAAGCCGAAACGCAACCTGACGTCAAGCCCACTTACCACATACAGATACTCACGTCGCCACGGTTGCTTGACCCCGACGACGAGCGCTTGCGTGGGGTGGAGGACATCGGCTATTACCGGGAGGGTAAATTATATAAGTACTACAGCGGCACCTATCCGACACTTGCAAAGGCGCGGAAGCATCTCGGCAAGGTGCGCCGCGTCCATGGCGAGGCATTCATCATAAAACTTGCCGGAGATAAACGTATCTGACAATTAGAAAAATATAATAATATGAAAAGTGCGATAAAGAAAGAACTTACAATAGGAGCCCTGGCTATTCTGGCCCTGGCCCTGCTGATTTTCGGAATTGACTTTCTCAAGGGCATCAACGTGTTCAAGGCTGCCAACTACTATTACGTGCAGTACACCGATGTGGAGGGTCTTGCCATCTCGGCACCCGTCAATCTCAATGGCTTTAAGGTCGGTCAGGTGCGCGAGATCAGCTATGAGTACGACAATCCGGGTCACGTCAAGGTTGAAATCAGCCTCGACAAGCAGTTGCGCTTGCCTCGCGGTACGGTTGCCGTGCTGACATCCGATCTCCTCGGCACCGCAACCATAACACTGCGTCCCGGCAACGGTGGCGGCGACATGCACAGCGTCGGCGACACCCTCGAAGGCACCACCGACAAGGGCCTGATGGCCGGAGTGGGGACAATGATGCCTACCGTTGAGGCTATTTTTCCGAAGATAGACACTTTGCTTACAAGCCTCAACACCATAGTGTCCGACCCGTCGCTGACTATAGCCGTGAAGCGGCTCGATGACATTACCGCCAATCTTGCTGCAACTACGGCGCGTCTGTCTGCCGTGATGGCGACTATGCCCGCCGCCGCACGCGACGTTAAGAGCATCACATCCAATATGGACACGATTACCGGCGACCTGACGCATCTTTCCGCCCGCCTGCGGGAACTGCCGGTGGATTCGCTCAGTGCCGACCTTGCCGCCACAATCGCCAACCTGAACGAATTGAGCGCACAGCTCAAGAATCCCGAGGGTTCGCTGGGAATGCTGATGAACAACCCCGAGCTCTACAACAATCTCAACTCCACGGTCAGCAGTCTGGATTCGCTTTTTGTCGACATCAAGCGCAATCCCAAACGCTACATAAGCATCAAGCTCCTCTAATACTCAACGACATTATAAGCTCCCGGGGATGCGCGTCGCGCCACCTCGGGAGTTTAATTTTTTTTGACGATTTATGGCTTTGGGTATCAGAGAGTTGCACCATAATCGTAATTTCCAAATTTTTTACTATTGTTTTTTTGGAAAATTATTGTCAATTTTGCTTTCGCATATCAAGGAAAAGCACATCTGCTGAATTCCCTTAAGCTTTCGAGATGGAAAAGAATCATCAACAGCTTTGGGAGGAATGTCGTCTTTTCATTAAAGGCAATATTCCTCCTGCACAATTCGACGCGTGGTTCCGCGACGTCGACTCGCTGGGCTTCGACGGCAAGAGCCTTACGCTCATGGTGCCGTCGCAGTACATCATGGAGCAGCTGGAGAGCCGTTTCTTTGCCATACTTGTAGCTGCCATACACAAGGTGTACGGCGACGGTGTCAACCTGTATTACCATTTCAATCAGGTAAAAGACGAGCCGGATACATCGGTGAAAATGCTTTCGGCCGAGCAGTCGCCGGCCATACTGAACAAGCGTGCCGACAATCCCTTTGCCGAGAAACCGGTGGACGACATCGACCCTCAGCTCAACCCGCGCTACAACTTCGAGAACTACTGCCGCAGCATGAGCAACAAGGTGGCTTGCGGGATAGGGCAGAGCATCGCCGACGACCCGTCGATAAAGACATTCAATCCGCTGTTTATCTTCGGTGCAAGCGGTGTCGGCAAGACCCATCTGATACAGGCCATAGGCATACGCATAAAGGAGCGCAACCCGGCGGCAAAGGTGCTGTATGTCACCGCCCGCGTGTTCCAGAGCCAGTACACCACCGCAGAGGCCAAAGGCACGACCAACAGCTTTTTTCATTTCTATCAGAGCATTGATACCCTTATCATAGACGATATTCAGGATCTGCGCGACAAGCCCAAGACGCAGAATACCTTCTTCCATATATTCAATCATCTGCACCAGAACGGCCGCCAGATAATAATGTCGAGCGACTGTTCGCCGGCCGAGATGGAGGGCTTCCCGGAACGCCTGCTGACACGCTTCCGCTGGGGCATGAATGTCAAGCTTGACGCCCCCGATATGGAGCTGCGCCGCAACGTGCTCATTCACAAGGCCGAGCAGGACGGCCTGTCGTTGCCTGAGGATGTGATAGACTATATCGCCGCCAACGTCACCGACAGCATCCGCGAGCTTGAGGGCATCGTCGTGTCGCTCATCGGCCGAGCCGCCGTTCTTAATATAGACGTGGACGTAGACCTCGCGCGCAACGTCGTTGCGAATGCCGTGCGCATAAACCGCAGGCAGGTCAACTTCGAGGTCGTGACGTCAGCCGTGTGCTCGCACTACAATATAGACCCCGACCTGATTTTCACCAAGAGCCGAAAGCGCGAGATCAGCGATGCGCGTCAGGTGGTGATGTATCTGGCAAAGAAACTCATACGCATGCCTCTTACGGCCATAGGCGCACGGCTGGGACGCACCCATGCCACCGTGCTCTATGCCTGCAAGAACCTTGAAGAGCGCATCCCGCTTGACAAGCAGTTGGCCGACGACGTTCTCGCCATCGAGGCCGACATCAACCAGTGACAATTATTATACACAACACTTTCCATCATCTACAACTGTGGAAGACCCTAAGACTTACACTTACGAGGAGGCCAACAAGGCCACTCTTGACTACTTCGGCGGCGACGAACTTGCCGCGCGGGTATGGGCCAGCAAGTATGCGCTGAAAGACTCGTTCGGACATTTCTTCGAACTTACCCCCGACGATATGCACCACCGTATCGCGTCGGAAATAGCCCGTATCGAGAAAAAGTATCCTAATCCCATGAGCCACGACGAGGTCTTCGGCCTGATGAAAGACTTCCGCTACATAGTGCCTCAGGGCAGTCCCATGACCGGCATCGGTAACAATTATCAGGTAGGGTCGCTGAGCAACTGCTTCGTCATTGGCATGGACGGCCAGCCCGACAGCTATGGCGGTGTGCTGCGCATCGATGAGGAACAGGTGCAGCTCATGAAGCGTCGCGGCGGTGTGGGGCACGATCTGTCGCACATACGCCCCAAGGGAATGCCCGTGAAGAATTCCGCGCTCACCAGTACCGGCCTTGTCCCCTTCATGGAGCGTTACTCCAACAGTACCCGCGAGGTGGCGCAGGACGGCCGCCGCGGTGCGCTGATGATGACTGTGAGCATCAAGCATCCCGACAGCGAGGCGTTCATTGATGCCAAGATGACGGAAGGCAAGGTGACGGGCGCCAACGTCAGTGTGCGCATAGACGACGATTTCATGCGCTGCGTGGAGAGTGGCGAGGAATACGAGCAGACGTTCCCCATCGGCAGCAAGGACCCGATGGTATCGAAGCACATCGATGCCCGTGCCTTATGGAACAAAATCATCCACAATGCCTGGAAATCGGCCGAACCCGGCGTGCTGTTCTGGGATACCATTACACGTGAGAGCCTTCCCGACTGCTACGCCGATCTTGGTTTCCGCACCATCTCCACCAATCCCTGCGGCGAGATTCCACTCTGTCCCTATGACAGCTGCCGTCTGTTGGCGATCAATCTGTACAGCTACGTGCGCAATCCGTTTACGCCCGAGGCAAGCTTCGACTTCGACCTGTTCCGCGAGCATGTAGGCAAGGCTCAGCGCATAATGGACGACATCATCGACCTTGAAATGGAGAAGATAGATGCCATCCTCGAGAAGATAGACTCCGACCCGGAGACGGAGGAGGTGAAGAGCGCCGAGCGCAACCTTTGGCTGAAAATCAAGGCCAAGACGCTGAAAGGACGTCGCACGGGCGTTGGTACGACGGCCGAGGGCGACATGCTCGCTGCTCTCGGCTACCGCTACGGCACTCCCGAGGCTACCGATTTCAGTGAAAGCGTGCACCGCGAGCTTGCCATCGCGGCCTACCGTTCCAGTGTGCGTCTTGCTGCCGAGCGTGGTGCTTTCGAGATTTATGACGCCGCCCGCGAGAAGCAAAATCCTTTCCTCCAGCGTCTATTCGCAGCATCGCCGGAACTGGAGAACGAGATGAAGCAGCACGGACGCCGCAACATCGCATGTCTGACTATTGCGCCCACCGGTACGACCAGCCTCATGACGCGCACAACCAGCGGCATCGAGCCGGTGTTCATGCCCGTGTACAAGCGCCGTCGCAAGGTCAACGCCAACGATACCGACGTGCATGTGGACTATGTGGACGACAGCGGCGACGCTTTCGAGGAATTCGTTGTCTACCATCCGAAGTTTGTCGACTGGATGCAGATCAACGGCATAGAGGTACGTCAGGACTACACGCAGGAAGAGCTCGACGCACTTGTGGCCCGTTCGCCTTATGCCGGAGCCACCAGCAACGACATTGACTGGCTTGAGAAGGTGAAGATGCAGGGTCGCATCCAGAAGTGGGTCGACCATAGCATTTCCGTCACCATAAACCTGCCTTCCGACGTCAGCGAGGAGCTTGTCGCCCGTCTGTATCTGGAGGCATGGCATGCAGGCTGCAAAGGCTGCACCGTCTACCGCGACGGCAGTCGTTCCGGCGTGCTGATTGCCATGGAGAGCAAGAAGAAAGAATCTAAGGCCGAGGTGCCGGAAATACCGCATGTAGGCAAGCGACCAATTGAACTCGAGGCCGACGTGGTGCGCTTCCAGAACAACAAGGAGAAGTGGATCGCTTTCATTGGTCTGCGCGACGGCAAGCCTTATGAGATTTTCACCGGTCTCACTGACGATGAAGACGGTATCTTCTGTCCGAAGAGCGTGACACACGGCAAAATCATCAAGGCTGTGGATGAGAACGGCAACAAGCGCTACGACTTCCAGTTCATCAACAAGCGCGGCTATAAGACAACGATAGAGGGCCTCAGCGAGAAGTTTAATCCGGAGTACTGGAACTATGCGAAGCTCATCTCCGGTGTGTTGCGCTACGGCATGCCCGTGGACCAGGTGCTGAAACTTGTGGGTAGCCTTGAGCTGGACTCACAGAGCATCAACACATGGAAGATGGGCGTGGAACGCGCGCTCAAGAAGTACCTGCCCAACGGTATGCAGGCCAGCGGACAGAAGTGTCCGAAGTGCGGACAGGAGACTCTGGTATATCAGGAAGGATGCCTCATCTGCACCTCTTGCGGCACCAGCAAGTGCGGCTGAGCAGCTACATAGACTGTGTTTTATTAAAAAAACTTAAACGGACGGGTTTCTCGTCCGTTTTTGTTACTTTTACAATCTGAATCAAGATTATATCATACTACATATCCAACAGCCATGAAGTTAAGTTTAAACATCAGTTACCATACGCAGTGGGGCGAGACCATCCGTGTGTGCGGCAATGTACGCGCTCTCGGCGCAGGCATGGAGGACATGGCGGCGGCAATGACGCCGGCAGAGGGTTCTGACATGTGGACTCTGCACGTTGACATTCCCGACGGCGAGACCCGCCTGGAGTACCGCTACATTGTGGAACGCGACGGCCACACGGTGCGCCGCGAGTGGGGCGACGGGCACATCCTGCCTCTGCAACCCGGTGTGCATGGCGTCAACATCGTCGACCGTTGGTGCGACATGCCCGAAGACAAGCCGTTCTATTCATCGGCTTTCACGAAGTGTGTCTTCCGTCGAGCCGGTAGACAGTCGCCCGTCAGTGCCGAGGCCGGACGTGTGCTTCTGGAAGTGGAGGCTCCGCTGGTGGCTCCGGATCATGTCGTGGCCGTGTGCGGCAGTACGCCGTCCATGGGCTCGTGGGAGCCGGCCAAGGCCGTCCGCATGAGCGATGCCGACTACCCGCTGTGGCGCTGCGCCGTTGATTGCCGCGACATCACAGAGGCCAGTGAGTTCAAGTTCGTTGTGCTTGACAGCCGCGACGGCAGTCTCGTGGCCTGGGAACCCGGCGAAAACCGTCGTGTAGGTATTAAGCCTGAAATCGGGGAGGCTACCGTGATAGCCGGACTGCGTATGCACACTCCGTTCGGCCACTGGCGTGGTGCCGGTGTGGCGATACCCGTGTTCTCTCTGCGCAGCGACGAGGACTTCGGCGTGGGCGATTTCTACGACATGAAGCGGATGATAGACTGGGCGGTCTCCACCGGCCAGCGCTTCCTCCAGATATTGCCCATCAATGACACCACGATGACGCATACATGGAAGGACTCGTATCCCTACAATGCCAACAGCACTTTTGCCCTGCATCCCATGTATCTGCGTCTCGAGGCCCTCGGCCGGCTCAAGGACCATGCTCGATGTGAACATTACGAGCGTCTGCGCCATAGCCTCAACGAGCTCACGCAGATTGACTACGAGAAAGTCAACAATGCCAAGATAGCGTATTTCCATGAGATTTTCGCGCAGAACGGCGCCGCTGACCTTGCTACGGATGAATTCAGGGCGTTCTTCGAGGCCAACCGGTCCTGGCTTGTGCCTTATGCCGCTTTCTGTGTGCTCCGCGACCGTTACAGCACTCCCGACTTCACGCTGTGGCCCGCTGAATATGCCACATACGATGCAGCGCGTATAGCCGACTTCGCCGCTACAAGCCGCGAGGAGATGGAGTACGTCTACTACTTGCAATACCATCTTGACAGACAGATGAAGGAGGTTGCCGCCTATGCCCGCGAACATGGCGTGGCTATCAAGGGCGACATACCCATCGGCATTTCACGTACGAGCGCCGACGCATGGCAGAGTCCCGAGCTCTTCAACATGGATTCGCAGGCCGGTGCTCCGCCGGACGATTTCTCCGTGCTGGGTCAGAATTGGGGCTTCCCGACCTACAACTGGGACGTGATGGCCCGCGACGGCTATGCGTGGTGGAAGGCGCGCTTCCGCAAGATGAGCGATTATTTCGACGCCTACCGCATAGACCATGTGCTCGGCTTCTTCCGCATATGGCAGATTCCGATGGATGCCGTGCACGGTCTTCTCGGCATCTTCAATCCGGCTCTGCCCTTCACGCCCGACGAGATGCGTTCGGGCTACGACTTCTGGTTTGATGCCGACCGCTTCACTCGTCCCTACATTATGGACTGGTTCCTCGGCGACTATTTCGGCGACCTTACCGACGAGGTGCGCGCACGCTATCTGCATGCCGAGGGCGACGGCCGCTACAGTCTGCTTCCAGAGTACGACACACAGCGTAAGGTCGTGGATCATTTTGCCTCGCTGGAGGCCGGCGACCACAACAACCGCATCCGCGACGGCCTGATGGGGCTGATTGACAATGTGCTGTTCATAGAGGATCCGGTGCAGCGCGGCAAGTACCATCCGCGCATCTCCGCCCAGTTCAGCCAGATATATCAGTCGCTCGGAGATTACGAGAAATGGTGTTTCAACCGTCTGTATAACGACTTCTTCTACCACCGTCATGACGCTTTCTGGTATGAAAAAGCCATGGAGAAGCTGCCGCCGCTGCTACAGAGCACCGATATGCTGGTATGTGCCGAAGACCTCGGCATGATTCCTCACTGCGTGCCTGAGGTGATGCGGCGCCTCGAGATGCTTTCGCTGGAGATTCAGCGCATGCCCAAGGACCCCAAGGTGGAATTCGGCGACACGTGGCACTATCCCTACTTCAGTGTCTGCACTACGTCGACCCACGACATGGGAGGCATACGACAGTGGTGGGAGGAAGACCGCGGCGCCACACAGCGCTTCTACAATCAGGTTCTTCACGAACCCGGCGGCGCTCCGTATTTCTGCGAACCGTGGATTTGCAACCGCATTGTCGACCTGCACCTCAAGTCTCCCTCCATGCTCTGCATACTGCCGCTGCAGGACTGGCTCAGCATCGACGGCGACCTGCGCCGCACCGACCCGCGCGAGGAACAGATCAATGTGCCTGCCAACTCCCGCCATTACTGGCGCTACAGGATGCATCTTACCATCGAGGACCTGATGCGCGCCGACAGTTTCAACGACATCCTTCGCTCGTCAATTGCCGCTTCGGGCCGCTGACGCCTGACAGCTGCCATAAAAAGAGCCGCACTTTTTTGAAGTGCGGCTCTTTTTATGGCGGTGTCCCTGGGGCTTAGAACCAGCGCGTGAGAGCGAAGTCCATGCGGTGGGGCAGCAGGTTGTTCTTCGGGAAGAGACGGTAGCCGTAGCGGAATACGCCTGCGTCGCGCACATGCTCGTTGAGCTCGTAGGTGACGATGTCGCCGTCCTGCTTGATGATCTTGAATTCGGGGGTGTAGGCAAGATGTTCCTGACCGTTTTCAACGCGGTAGATCACCTGCTCGAGGCCGAGGCTGGAGCCGAGGCCGTTGGTGTCGACGGTTACCTGAATCTGGTAGGGTTCGCCTGTGACTCCTTTCTCGTTGCCGTTGCGGTGCATGTCGAGAATCTTGATACCGGGCCATGCTGCCACGACTTTCTCCTTCCATGCCGCAATTTCCTTGGCGAGGGCGAACTTGTCGGCGGCGAGACGGCCGAAGCGTTTTGCCTCGGGGTCGTAGAAGCGCTCGATATAGTCCTCGATCATGCGCTGCATGGTGAAGTGCGGAGCGATGTGGCCGATGGAGCCCTTGATGTACTGTACCCACTCGGGCGAGTAGCCGCGGGAGTTCTTGTTGTAGTAGAGAGGGATGATTTCGTTCTCCAGCATGGAGTAGATGGTGGCGGCGTCAAGCTTGTCCTGCTGTGCCTGGTCGGTGTAGGTGCGCTTGTCGGTGAGGGCCCAGCCGGCCTTCTCGTCGAAGCGGTAGCCTTCGTACCACCAGCCGTCGAGCACGGAGAAGTTGAGCACGCCGTTCATCTCAGCCTTTTCGCCGGATGTGCCGGAAGCCTCGAGAGGACGGGTGGGGGTGTTGAGCCAGATGTCGACGCCGGTGACGAGACGCTTGGCAACAACCATGTTGTAGTCCTCCAGGAAGATGATCTTGCCGAGGAACTGGGGCATGCGCGAAATCTCCATGATGCGCTTGATGAGTCCCTGGCCGGCACCGTCGGCGGGGTGTGCCTTGCCGGAGAATACGAACTGCACGGGGAACTTCTCGTTGTTGACGATTTTTGCCAGACGGTCAAGGTCGGTGAAGAGCAGGTGTGCGCGCTTGTAGGTGGCGAAGCGGCGGGCGAAGCCTATGATGAGGGCGTTCGGGTTGATGCGCTCGAGAATCTGCACTACGGCCGAGGGGTCGCCCTGGTTGGCGAGCCATTTGGCCTTGAAGTCGCGGCGTACGAAGTTGATGAATTTGTTCTTGAGCGTGCAGCGCATGTTCCAGATGGCCTCGTCGCTGACGTTGAAGATGCCTTTCCATGCCTCAGGATCGCTCTGGTGGGAGAACACCTGGAGTCCGAGGTTCTGAGCGTAGAATTCCTTCCACTCCGATGCGGCCCAGGTGGGCATGTGCACGCCGTTGGTGACGTAGCCCACGTGGCTCTCCTCCCAGCTGTAGCCCTTCCAGATGCCGGCGAACATGCGCTTGCTGACTTCTCCGTGGAGGTAGCTGACGCCGTTGGCTTCCTGGCAGGTGTTCAGTGCGAACACGCTCATGCTGAAGCGCTCGTTGGTGTCGGGGTTCTCGCGGCCCATGTTCATGAGGTCGTTCCAGCTGATGCCGAGGCGTGCGGGGAACTCGCCCATGTATTTGCCGAAGAGGCCTTCGTCGAAGTAGTCGTGGCCTGCGGGCACGGGAGTGTGTACTGTGTAGAGCGACGATGCGCGCACGAGCTCGAGGGCAACGTTGAAGTCGAGCTTGTCTTCCTGCACGTAGTCTACGAGGCGCTGGAGGTTGAGTAGCGTGGCGTGGCCTTCGTTGCAGTGGTAGAGCGTATTGTGGATGCCGAGCTTCTTGAGCATGAGCACGCCGCCGATGCCGAGGAGGTATTCCTGCTTGATGCGGTTCTCCCAGTCGCCGCCGTAGAGCTGGTGGGTGATGCTGCGGTCGAACTCGCTGTTCATGTCGAAGTCGGTGTCGAGCAGGTACAGCTTCATGCGGCCCACGTTTACACGCCAGATGTGGCAGTAGATGTTGCGGCCGGGATAGGGCACCTCGAGAATCATGGGGTGGCCGTCCTTGTCGAGCACGGCCTCGATGGGAAGCTGGTTGAAGTTTTGCGGCTCGTAGTTGGCAATCTGCTGACCGTCTACGCTGAGGCTCTGGGTGAAGTAGCCGTAGCGGTAGAGGAAGCCGACGGCGGTCATGTTGACGCGGCTGTCGGATGCTTCCTTTATATAGTCGCCGGCGAGTACGCCGAGGCCGCCGGAGTAGATCTTGAGGCAGTTGCAGAGACCGTACTCCATCGAGAAGTAGCTGACGGAGGGCACATCGGTGCGCATCGGCTCTTTCATGTAGTCCTTGAACATGCTGTAGACGTTCTTCAGACGTGCCATGAAGGAGGAGTCGGCGATGAGTTCCTGAATTCTCTCGAAGCTCATCTGCTGGAGCACGATAATGGGGTTTTCACCCGTGTTGCGCCATGTGTCGGGATTGATGTCGCGGAAGAGGGCCTTGGCCTCGCTGTTCCATACCCACCAGAGGTTCTTTGCGAGTTCTTCGAGGGGCTTGAGAGGCGAGGGAAGTTCTGACTTGACAATAATGTCGCGCCATACGGGCGTATTAGTGTCGCTGACAGGAAGTTTCATGAGTGTTTATTTGTTATTGGTTTGTTTTCGGTTATTCTTGACGCGAGCGGTGGCTTTGCCGACGGCGAGCGCGTATGCCTTGTCGTAGTGTGTGTGGAAGTGGCTCCAGCGGGCAAGGTCGGCGGTGTCGCGGGCGCGCTCGGCGGTTTCGCCGCGTCGTGCGGCCGAAGAGTCGCACAGGGAACTGATGGCCTCGGCTACACCGTCCACTGTCCGGGCGTAGTTGTCGTCGTTACGTTCTATCACCTCGACTCCGCAATCCTCCATGCCTCCGCGGCAGGCGCTCCGTACCCACTGGCCGAAGCCGCTGAGCGAGGTCGTAACTGTGGGGACTCCGAATGCTATGCTTTCCAGCGGCGTGTAGCCCCACGGCTCGTAGTAGGATGCGAACACGGTGGCGTCGGCACCGGGCAGCAACTGGTAGTAGGTCTTGTTGAAGATGCCGTCGGTGCCGTTGAGATAGCACGGCACGTATATCACGTGTACGCTGTGGCGTCCGTGGGCGAATCCCAGGGCGTGGATGCGGGCGTTGACTGGGTCCTCGTTGTAGTTGTTTAGCCAGTGAGTCAGCACGGGGTCGGGCATACCGCAGTAGCGGTGCTCGTCGAGGGCAGAACGGAGTTCGGGCCGCGGGCACTGAACCCATGCGGGCACCATTACGTAGGCAACTATATGGGTGTCTTTGCCCGGCGCATCGAGCGTAGCCATGGCGTCAAGGAAGACGTCGAGGCCTTTATTGCGGTACTCGCAGCGCCCCGAGCTTATGACGATGAACGTGTCGTTGTCGGGCAGAGCTTCGCCGGTGAGGGCACGGGCCACGTCGAGCATTGCGCGTCGGGCGTCGCGTCGTGCGGCCTTGCGTCGTGAGGGCGCCGGCACGAACGACGGCTCGAAGCCGTTGGGCGTAACTACGTCGGGGCGTCGCTGAAGCAGGCGGGCGCATTCCTCGGCCGTGACGTCGCTCACTGTGGTAAAGGCGTCGGCCACATGTGCGGCGGTCTTCTCCAGACTGTGCTTGGCCTCCATGTTCAGCTCGCGCGCCATCTGGTCGCCGTCGTATGCGTCGAGGTAGCGGTACAGGTCCTTGCCGTTGCCGCATATGCTGCGGCCTATGCTCGTGGCGTGTGTGGTGAACACGGTCGCCACCTGCGGCAGCCGGTCGGCCACGTAGAGCAGTCCCATGCCTGTGGTCCATTCGTCGAAGTGAGCCACCACGTTCCGGGCCTTGTCGCCGAGGAAGTTGACGATGCTCTCTATCACGATGCCGGCGGCGCGGGCGAAAGCGCAGCCTTCGTCGTAGTCGCCGTAGGCGTGCAGCGAGTCTACGCCGAAGCGTTCCCACATGTGGGAATAAAAATCATTTTTTGAAGCGTATAGGGTGTCGAAGCTGACGAGAATGGCAAGCGGACGACCGGGAATCTCCCAGCGCCCTGTGCGCACCTTTATGCCATAAGGCAGTGCGGCATCCGCTGCCCAGACCGAGAGCTTGGTACGCTGTTCGCTGAACCATGGCGACGGATTCCCGTCGGTCCAGACGTCCGGGCCTATGAATATCACCTTGTCTTTATGAGCCTCCTGCATGGTCTTCGCCTTTGTGGAAAGCACGGTGTAGATGCCTCCCACTTTGTTGCAGACTTCCCAGCTCGTCTCAAAGATAAGGTCGATGTCTTTGTTCTTGACTGTCATCAATTATCGGTTTGGGACTGCAAAGTTACGAATAAATTTTGAATTAGCGGCAGAATAGGGGTAAATTGTTATTAAACACGTTTTTAAATATCGTTTAAATATCATGCCTGCTTTTGCATCGGCAGCTGTTGAGATGGTCGTCGATGAAGCCCGTGGCCTGGAGGAAAGAGTAGCAGATGGTGGAGCCGAAGAAGCGGAATCCGCGGCGGCGCATGTCGCTGCTGATGGCGTCGGACAGTGGCGATGTCACAGGCATTGCGCCGGGGTGGGGCACGTCGTTGACAATTCTTTTGCCTCCCGGCAGAAAGCCCGCGATATAGTTGTAAAAGGAACCGAATTCCTCCACTATTTCACCGAAGAGCCGCGCATTGACAATGGCGCTGTGTATCTTGCGCCGGTTTCGGACGATAGCGTCGCAACGGGCCAGACGCTCCTCGTCGTCCGGCGTCATTTCAGCCACACGTCTGTAGTCGAAATTATGGAACGCACGGCGGTAGCCCTCGCGCTTGCGCAATATTGTTATCCATGACAGACCGGCCTGTGCGCCTTCAAGCAGCAGGAATTCAAAAAGAACGTCGTCGTCCGTCACGGGACGTCCCCATTCCTCGTCGTGGTATCGTATATATAGCGGGTCGTCGCCGCACCAGGGGCAACGGCCGGGAGTAGTATCGGCCATTATATATATAATGTATGTGTCAGTGCTTAGTCCGTCTGTTCCTGGGAGTGTATTTGTCCCTGACGAGTTCGTATGACCTGTCAATGAGCCGCAGCACATCCTTGTCGGAGATGTCGCCGTTCAGGTCGAGACGTACCCAGTGCCGCGGGTCCATGTTCAGAGGATTACCTGCCGACATGTGCCTCGATTTAAGTTCCTCTATCTCATCGGGCGTGGATTTTACGTTGACCCATGAAAAATCGTCCATATCGGTGTAACAGAACATGTGGTCGAGAACGTAGAATACAAGTATCGACTCATATCGGCGCGCGAATTTGCCGAACGGAGTTTTCTCGGTGGCTCCGTCCATTGCCATGCAGTATTCTCGCAATTCCTCGATGTTCATTCGTTTGATATTCTTATGTTGTCAGTCGGCGGGCTCCATGTGGATGGCGATATGCGTGGCCGGGCCGAAGCGGTCCTTGAGGCGCCGTTCCACGTCGGATGCTATCTCGTGGGCGCGCCGGAGGGTGTAGTCGCCGGGCATCTTGATGTGTAGCTCGATGGCGCGATGCGAGCCTATGCTGCGTGTGCGCAGACGGTGGAACTTGACGACGCCTGGCGTAGAGGTTACAATCTCGGCAATGGCGGCTTTGTCGTCGGCCGAGAGCGATTTCTCAAGCAGCTGGTCGATGCCGGGCCGCGTCAGGGTGTAGGCGGCATGGATAATGAACCCGCTGACGATGAAGGCGGCGATGGGGTCGAGCACACGGCCTTTGTCGCCGAGCAGCATTGCGCCGCCGATGCCCACGAGTGTTGCTATGGATGTGAAGGCGTCGCTGCGGTGGTGCCAGGCGTTGGCTACGAGTGCCGGCGATTCGAGGTGTCGTCCCTGCCGGATAGTGTAACGGAAAAGAATTTCCTTGACGACTATCGAGATTACGGCAGCCGACAGCGCCCATCCGTTGGGGGCCGCGAGCACATCTCCGCGCCACCACGCGATGGTGCGCAGCACGGCGTCGATGCCTATCAGTGCGCCGGCGATGCCGAGTAGCAGCCCGACCAGCACCGAGGCCAGGGTCTCGTATTTCCCGTGGCCGTAGTCGTGGTCGGCGTCCTCGGGCTTACCGGAGATGCGCACGAACAGCAGGACTATCACGTCCGAGATAAGGTCGCTGAGAGAGTGGACGGCGTCGGCAAGCATCGCCGAACTGCGTCCTGCTATACCGGCGAAGAATTTGAAAAGAACCAGCAGCAGATTTGCCACGCTCCCGATGATGGTGACGCGGTAGATCTGCTGCAGGCGGGAGGTGTCGGTGTCAGAGCTCATAGTCTACGCAGGCGCGCATGTCCTTGTTGGCGCCAAGCAGGGTCGCCGCTGCCACGTGTGCCGGATGTGCGGCATAGACGGCGACGTCGGCCATGGTCGGTACGATGGCGGTGAGGACTACGTCCCAGCTTTCGGCGGGGTTTTCGTTGATGCCGACTTCGATGCTTTGGAGAACGTCGATTTTGCCGGGAAGTTCTTCAAGGGCTGCCTTGAATCTGCGTGCCACCTGCAGGCGCTCTTCGGCGCTGCCTTTGAGGCGGAACATCACTATGTGCTTTACCATTGGAGTTTATAGTTTATAGTTTATAGTTTAGCATACATGCGCTCGCGGGCGGCGAGCACACGGTCGTCGGTGATATAGTCGTCGTAGTCCATCAGCTTGTCTATGACGCCCGCGGGGGTGAGCTCTATGACACGGTTGCACACGGTCTGAATGAACTCGTGGTCGTGCGACGCCATCAGTATGTTGCCGCGGAAGGTCTGCAGGGTGTTGTTGAACGCCTGGATGCTCTCGAGGTCGAGGTGGTTGGTGGGGGAGTCGAGCACGAGAGTGTTGGCGTTGGTCATCATCATGCGCGCTATCATGCAGCGCATCTTCTCGCCGCCGCTGAGTACCGACGCTTTTTTCAGCACTTCCTCGCCGGAGAACAGCATCTTGCCCAGGAAGCCCTTGAGGTAGATTTCGCTGGTGTCGGAGCTGAACTGGCACAGCCAGTCCACGAGGTTGTGGTCGGTGCGGAAGAACGATGTGTTGTCCATCGGCAGATAGGCTGTGGTGATGGTCTGTCCCCAGTCGAAACGGCCCGCATCGGCCTTACGGTTGCCCATTATTATCTCGAAAAGGGCCGTCATGGCGCGCGGGTCGCGGCTGAGGAACACCACTTTGTCGTTCTTCTCGATCTGGAAGTTCACGTCGTCGAAGAGCAGAGTGCCGTCGTCGGCCACGGCTTTGAGACCTGAAACCTCGAGAATCTTGTTGCCGGGCTCGCGCTCGGGGGTGAAGATGATGCCGGGGTAGCGGCGGCTGGAAGGCTGTATCTCCTCCACGTTGAGCTTTTCAAGCATCTTCTTGCGCGAGGTGGTCTGCTTGCTCTTTGCCACATTGGCGCTGAATCGCTGGATAAACTCCAGAAGTTCCTTGCGCTTCTCCTCGGCTTTCTTGTTCTGTTGCTGCTGCTGGCGCAGTGCGAGCTGGCTCGACTGGTACCAGAAGCTGTAGTTGCCGGCGAAGAGCTGCACGCGGCTGTAGTCGATGTCGAGGGTGTGGGTGCATACCGAGTCGAGGAAGTGGCGGTCATGGCTCACGACGAGCACCGTGTTCTCGAATTTCGACAGATAATCCTCGAGCCATGCCACGGTGTCGAGGTCGAGGTCGTTGGTAGGCTCGTCCAGCAACAGGTTGTCGGGATTGCCGAAGAGTGCCTTGGCAAGGAGCACGCGCACCTTCTCCTTACCGCTGAGGTCGCGCATCATCAGGCCGTGCTTGTCCTCCTTGATGCCGAGGCCGCTGAGCAGGGCGGCGGCGTCGCTCTCGGCGTTCCAGCCTTCGAGCTCGGCGAATTTCTCCTCCAGCTCCGAAGCGCGTATGCCGTCCTCGTCGCTGAAGTCGGGCTTGGCATAGAGTGCGTCTTTTTCCTTCATTATATCCCACAATACTGTGTGGCCCATGAGCACGGTGTCGAGCACCGTGCAGTCGTCGAATTTGTAGTGGTCCTGCTCGAGCACGCTCATGCGCTCGCCGCTGCCCTGCGCTATCGTGCCGTGGGTGGGGGCGAGCTCGCCGCTGAGCATGCGCATCAGGGTGGATTTGCCGGCGCCGTTGGCGCCTATGATGCCGTAGCAGTTTCCGGGTGTGAATTTGAGGTTGACATCCTGGAAGAGCACTCGTTTGCCGAACTGGATGCCCAAGTTGCTGACTGTAATCATATCGGTTTACGTTGTTCTATAAAGTACTTGTGAAGGGTACGCACGGCTTCGTCGGCGTCTGCGGCGTCGACGGTGGCCGTAATATGGTCGGTCGCGGCTGTGGCGGGTGCGCCGCCGAGCAGCTCGCTGACGTCGGAGGCGCTGACCTCGGGACGGCTGCCTATGATGCTGACGCGGGCCTTGGCGCCGTCGGCGGCGCATGCCACGGCCACAAAGCCTGCGGCGTCGCAGGTGTCGTGTATGAGCGTACCGGGCGCCTGCGGGTGGAACGAATCGAGTACGCGCAGCCTGCAGCCCGTCCGCATGACCGGACGCACGCAGTCGGGGTGCAGTATCTTTGCTCCGAGGCGGGCTGCCGTGTCGGCCAGACTGTAGCTCAGGGTCGGAATGCAGCGTGCGGCGCTCACTATGCGCGGGTCGGCCGTATATACTCCGTCTACGTCGGTCCATATCTGTACCTCTGCGGCGCCGAGTGCCTCGCCGAGCAGGGTTGCCGTGAAGTCGCTGCCTCCGCGCGACAGTGTGGCCGTGCGGCCCTCACCGTCGCGTCCTATGAATCCCTGGGTGATGTATATGCGGTGTGCGCCTTTCTGCCTCAACAGCGCGCGGGCGCGTGCGGCGGTGGCCTCGACGAGAGGATTGCCGTCGGGGTCTATGCGCATGTAGTCGAGAGCCGGCAGCCATGCGGCATCCATGCCCTGCTTATAGAGATAGGCAAGCATGATGGCGGTGCTGAACAGTTCGCCGCAGGCGATTGTCTCGCAGCGGGTGCAGGCCGCGGCGAGGACGTCGCGGATATGCCTCATGACGTTTGACGGCAGCCCGAGGGCTTCGACGGTGGCGGCGTGGCGTTCAAGCAACTGGTCCGGCGTGGCGCCGTTGTCGGCTATGTCGATCAGGCCGTTTGTGGCGCCGCACATGGCCGACATCACGACGACGGTATGGTCGTCTGTACTCTGGCGGATTATCTCGGCGGTGGCCCGCATCCGTTCTGCCGAACCTACCGAGGTTCCGCCGAATTTCATTACAAGCATTGTGATATGTCAAAAGGCTGCTTCCGGAACAGGAGCAGCCGTTGGTTATTTATGAAAAAAGCGCCGACATCAGCCGTACTTGCTGATTTTGCGCAGTTGGGATTCGTTGATGATTTTTATTCTCCGGCCGTCTACGACTACCAGACGCTCGGCTACGAATGTGGAGAGGGTGCGTATGGCGTTGCTGGTGGTCATGTTGGAGAGGTTGGCGAGATCCTCGCGGGCCATGTAGATGCGCAGGGTGGAGCCGTCGTCCTCATAGCCGTAGTTGTCGAGAAGCACTATGAGGGCTTCGGCCAGACGGCCGCGGATGTGCTTCTGCGTGAGGTTCACGATGCGTGTGTCAGAGCCGCCGAGGTTGCGCGAAAGTTCCTGAATGAAGAACCATGCCAGTTGGTTGTTGTTGCTGATCATGTCGCGGACGAGAGTCAGGGGCACGGCGCCGAGCATGGACGGCTCGAAAGCCGAGGCGCTGCTGACGTAGCTCTCTCCGGCGAAGAAGGCGCGATAACCGAAATACTGCACGGGACGAATGAGACGCAATATCTGAACTCGGCCGCCAACGCCCTCTTTGGTCTTCTTTACTTTTCCTTTCAGGAGTACCCACAGGAATTCGGGCTGGTCTCCTTCGGCGTAAATCAGTTGGTTTTTCTTGTAGGTATGTACCTCCATGTTCTCGACCACCAGTCGGCGTTCGTCGCTGTTCAGTCGAGTCCAAATTTCGGCCATGTCCTCATTGATAACTTTTTCGAGGGCTGCTTTAATCATGCTCGTATGTTGTATCGCTATGTTTTATAACATGCAAAATTACAATTTTTTTTGAACATACCATAAAATACTTCCCTTAAAATGCCAAATATCACTATTTTTGGCCGTTTTAGACCAAACATTTCAGAAGTCTACACTCAGACGCAGATTGATTTGCCGCCGCGTGAGATAGTTCGGTACGGCGTACTGTATGTCGTTTACGTCGGTGACCCAGTAGTAGGAACTGACGTTGCTGATGTCGAGCAGGTTGAATACGTCCAGGCCGAGCCATATGCTTTTAAGCTTTCCGGCGATGCCTGTGCGGCGGGGGGCGCCTTCTGCCGCAGGGGCGAGCAGGGCATAGCTGAGGCCTATGTCGACGCGCTTGTAGGCCGGCGCGCGGAAGTAGCCTTTGTCGCGGCTGCTGCGCGGAGCCGTCATCGGGAGTCCGTCGTTCAGGATTCCGCGCAGACTGAATTTCAGTTTCGGAAATTTCGGGAAATAGTCGGTGAAGTACAGTGCCAGACTGTAGCGGCGGTCGCTCGGACGGGGCACCTTAGCTCCGTTGAGTGTCTCCTGAGTCTTCATCAGCGAGAGACTGATCCAGGAATCGGAACCCTGTACGAACTGCCCGAAGAGCTTGAAGTCGACGCCGGCGGCGAAACCGCTGGAGAGATTCTGTCCGGCATAGACTATTTTCAGGTTGTCGAGTTCGTAGGGGATGAGGTTGCCGAGGTTCTTGTAGTATGCTTCGGCCGAGAATTTGAACGGACGGTTGAAGGCCCTGAACGTGAAGTCGGCACCGCCTATGACCTGAAAACTCCTTTGCGAACGGATGTCGCTGTTGAGGCGTATTATGGTGTTGCCTTCGGCGTCCGATACAGGCTGGCGGAATTCTTTATAGAACGGCGACTGGTAGTAAAGGCCCGTGGCGAGGCGGAATGCCCAGCGAGGTGCGGCATCCGGCACGAAACCCACGCTGACGCGAGGACTGACGAGGAACTCGCGGTTGAAGTCCCAGTAGCTCATGCGCACACCGCCGTTGATGTTGACGTAGCCTGCCTTGGTGGAGAGGCGGTAGATGTCCTGCACGTAGGCCGAGAAGCGGGCGCTGCTGATGTCGTGGCGCGAGTCCAGATTGTAGATCACGCGCAGCTGGTCGGGCACCGCCGGAAGGGAGAATCCGGCGCTGTCGCGCAGTTCCCATTCGCGCGTGCGGTCGTGTATCTTCTCGAAGTTTACGCCTATTCCGTAGGCTAAGTTGTGTCGGCGCACCTTGGTGGCACCGCGCAGCTGTGCGCTGAATACGCTTGCCTTGAGTCGGTTGCGCGCGTGCTCGCGGTATTTGCCTACGCCGAGTTCGCCGCCTATGCTGCCGCTGTCGCCGCCAGAGGTGCCTGCCTGGTCGAGCCAGTATTCTCCGCTGATGTCGTAGGCCACGAGCTCATTGGAGAGATAGCCCGAGAGGAGCAGGTCAAATGTCGACTGCTTGCTCGGAGTATAGTTCAGCGACAATGCGCCGAAAAAGGTTTCGAAGCGGTCTTTTTCCTGTCCGTCGAAGTACACTTTGAACTGCTTGGCATCGGTGGATGTGCCGAAGGCGGTGTTGCGGTCGTGCGGCACGAAGCGGTAGTTGTTGATGGAGATGTTGCCGAGCACGCTGGCTTTCCACTTCGGACTCATGCGCAGGGTCATGAATGTCTGGTAGTCGAAGAATTTGGGGTCGTATTCGCCTTTGTCCTCCATGGAGCTGAGCAGCGATGCATTGCTTTTGTAGCGTACGCCGTGAAGCTGAGTGAAGCGTCCCGACGCGCTGCCTATGGCAAGGCTGCCGCCCATGAGGCTCAGGGCCGCGCTGCCCTCGAATGCCTCCGGCGAACGGTAAGTGATGTCGAGTACGGAACTCATGCGGTCGCCGTATTGCGCTCCGAAGCCGCCGGTGGAGAAGCCGATGGCTCCCACCATGTCGGGGTTGATGATGCTGAGGCCTTCCTGCTGGCCGGAGCTGATAAGCTGCGGACGGTATACTTCTATTCCGTTGATGTAGACGCTGTTCTCGTCGTACGAACCTCCACGCACGGAGTATTGCGACGACATTTCGTTGCTGCCGCTGACACCTGCCATCGTGGATATGAGGCTTTCGACGGACCCGCCGCTGACGTCGGGCGCAAGACGGTAGCTGTCGGCGTCGATGCGCTGCAGGGCGTCGGTCTGCTTACGGTAGTCGGTGACCTCGATGGCGTTCAGGGCATAGCTTGCAGGCTCCATCTTGACGTTTACAGTCACGTCGCCCTTGGGGCGAATGAGCTTACGCCGTGACTCCTGATAGCCTATGCATGTGAACACGAGGCGGAGCGTGTCGGCCTCGGCTACGGAGAATTTGAAGGTGCCGTCAAGCCCGGAGGTGGCTCCGATAGCGCTTCCCTGCACGCGTATGGAGACAAATTCCAGAGGTTCGTTGTTCTCGTCAGTGATTTTTCCCTGGATTCTGACTGCCGCCAGAGCTGCCGCAGGGATACCGAGCAGCAGCGAGAATATGATGATGGGTAATAATCTGCGCATGATACTCATATTAACGAGATTCAGCGCAAAAAATTGCATTTCTTTATTCCTTGATGCGGATATTCAGTTCCTGCACGGCGGGGTTGTATTCGTCATCGCCGTCGGCTTCAAGACAGAGCGTGATGCCACTCCACAGCCGGCGCGGGTCGCGGCCGAAATAATCGGGGTTGTAACGGAAAGTGTACTCTCCGGTCTGGATCGCCGGACCGGAGATGATGCTGACCTTCGGCGTGACGGCCGCATGCCTGTCGGAGCGTGTCTTCCGGCTTTCATCTGTGAATACCGGGCGCACCGTAAACTCTTTTTTGTCGGAATGGACTGTGATTTTGATATGGCTGTCGGCGTTATAGGTCACCGGTTTGCCGTCTACTGTCGCCGAAAGATACTGCATCTTTTTTCCACGTGTGGCCTCATAGCGCGCACGGGTCAGTGCCACCATCTCCTCGTCGTGATACCAGAACATATCGTGCGGGTCGTCGCTCTCGGTTCCGTCCTCAAGCCAGCGTGAGTACATCATACCTCCTTCCGGCCGAGGTTCAGCCAAAGACTTGGCTATGAACATGGCTATATAGTCCTGGGTTGGTTCGCAGAGGTCGAAGTGGCCGCGGCCGGCATCGCACAGAAAGGAAATACGGCTGTCGGGATACATCATTCTGAAAGCGAGGGCCGGACGCACACGCGCTTCCCACCATTCGTACTCGCCCTCGATCATAAGTCCGGGGATGCGGTCGATGTTGCGTGTGCGTCCCCATTCCACATTCTCGCGTCCGTAGCCGCAGAGATTGGTGCGCGGGGCGTCGCCGTGGAAGGAAATGATGCACAGCGTGCGGTCGGGATTCCAGGCGGCGAAATTCCAGGGGAATGTGGCCTGTGCCGAGTGTCCGAAAGGTATTACCGGGGCCGATGCTATCTCGGGATGTCCGGTGCCGTCGGCGAGCGCAGCCATTATGCTGTCGAAGCGCTCCTGGCATCCTGTGCTGACATCCCAGTTCTGCGAACCGCTTTGCACGAATGTCATCGCTACTCCGAGGCTGTCCATTGCCGTGCAGAAACGCCCGCTGCGGAACAGCACTTCTTCGGTCATGTTCTGGTGGCAGTATAGTACGGCTTTTACACTGCTCTGTCCGCGAGGCAGACGTATGCATGCTCTGTTGCCGTCCTCACCCGTGACAAAGTCAAAGGTCGGCGTGGCGGCGATAGTGCGGTTGCCTCCGGTAAGCAACATGATGCAGAGAAGTGCGGCGGTGGTGATGAATTTTCGCATTTGTACAGTTTTTTATCGTACAATACGTATTGTAGGCATCTTGTACTTAAAGCGCATGGCCCTGGAACTCCCGGGCCATGCGCTTTAAGTTGTTTCTGTTGGGGCTGTCGTCAGTCGCCCATGGTGCGCAGCAGTTCGTCGTTATCGCGCGTACGTTCCATGCGGTCTTTCATGAATTCCATGGCTTCCACGCTGTTGCGGTCGCCGAGGAAGCGGCGCAGTATCCACATGCGGTTGAGAGTTTCGGGACGCAGCAGCAGGTCGTCGCGGCGAGTGCTGGATGCCATGATGTCTACGGCCGGGAAGATGCGCTTGTTGGATAGCTTGCGGTCGAGCTGAAGCTCCATGTTTCCGGTGCCCTTGAATTCCTCGAAGATCACTTCGTCCATCTTCGACGATGTCTCTGTGAGTGCCGTTGCGATTATAGTCAGCGAACCTCCGCCCTCGATGTTGCGTGCGGCACCGAAGAAGCGTTTGGGCTTCTGGAGGGCGTTGGCGTCCACGCCGCCGCTTAGTATCTTGCCGCTGGCCGGAGCGCAGGTGTTGTAGGCACGGGCCAGACGGGTGATGGAGTCGAGCAGGATGACGACGTCGTGGCCGCATTCCACCATGCGTTTGGCTTTCTCGAGCACTATGCCTGCTATGCGCACGTGGCGGTCGGCCGGCTCGTCGAATGTGCTGGCAATGACTTCGGCGTTGACGCTGCGCTGCATGTCGGTTACCTCCTCGGGGCGCTCGTCGATGAGCAGGATTATGATATACGTCTCGGGATGATTTTCGGCGATGGCGTTGGCAACATCCTTGAGCAGGAGAGTCTTACCGGTCTTGGGAGGAGCCACTATAAGGCCGCGCTGACCTTTGCCTATGGGTGCGAACATGTCCACGACGCGTGTCGACATGTTGCAGGTGCTTCCGCTGGTGATGTCAAATTTCTCGTTAGGGAACAGCGGGGTGAGGTGCTCGAACGGCACACGGTCGCGGATGAAGTCGAGCGAACGGCCGTTCACGCGCAGCACGTTGGTGAGTATGAAATACTTGTCGTTCTCGCGCGGAGGACGTACCGAGGCTTCCACCACGTCGCCCGTCTTCAGGCCGAAACTTTTTATCTGCTGCTGCGTGACGTATATGTCGTCGGGGCTGGGCATATAGTTGAAATCGCTGGAACGCAGGAATCCGTGACCCTGCGGCTCGATTTCGAGTACACCGGCGGTTTCAAGCAGACCGGAGAAGTCAAATCGTCCGGCCGGATGCTGCATGCGGTCTTTGCGGTTCTTGAACTTCTTGCCCTGTTGCTGTTGCGGCAGCGGCTGACCGGGTTCGGCAATGGTGATGGGCGCCTGGGCCTGTGCTTTCTCAGCCTCCTCGCGCTCGCGCTGGCTGCGGGGCACGAATTTGCGTCCCTCGCTGCGGGGGAAGAATTCGCCGAGGTCGCCGTTGGCTCCGGGGCGGAAATCGCGCCGAGGCTGGGCGTCGGCTGCGGGTTCGCTGGATTCGGGCGCCTGTTCGGGTGCGACAGTTTCAGTATCTTTTACTTCTGTAGCAGGCTCGCTTGCAGCGGCAGGTTCTGCGACGGCCGGAGACTCAGCTGCTGTGTCCTGTGCGGTAGCGTCCTCCTGTTTGTGCCTTTCCTCAAGTTCTTTTTTGCTTGGACGTCCGCGGCGGCGTTTTGGCGTTTCCGCTGCGGCCTCCGTCGTGGCATTTTTTTTCTCCTCGTCGGGGTTTTCGACTGTCTTCGGAGTCTCGTCGGCAGCCTTTTTTCGCCGTGTGCGCTTTTTCGCTTCCTGGGCGGGAGCCTCGCTTTCAGTCTGGCGGCGACGCTCGGCGCCTGCCGATGCGCGGTCCACGGCCTGCTGGTCGAGTATGGTATAAATAAGATCTTGCTTGCTGGTAGTGTCTGTAGTCTTCAGACCCATTTTTTCGGCGACGCTGCGCAGTGCGGCCTCGTCCATCTGGTTCAGTTCGGAAATATTATACATAAAAATGTATGTGGTGATGCTTGAGTATCGGCCCTCGGAAACAGTAATCGGGTATTTCTTCCGGGATTACGGCCTTCATCGCTGCGGTGCAGCGTCTGTTTAGTTAAAAAGGGGGAAGTGAAAAACAAAGGAGCAGTCACTTTGCGCCTTTGACGGCACAAAATTACTATTCTTTTTTAATTTAACAAAACAAACGGCAAAAAAGTTCCGCGACAACGCTGGAGCATGCGGGAATCTGTCAGGAAATATGCCGGTACATAGCGCGGAAATCCCGTAGCGCGCCGAATACGGTGAGCATGTCGCCGCGTTCCACGGTGATGTCGTCCGCGGCGTCGGCCGTGGGATATATCAGGCGCATCTCGTTGCCGGCTATACCGAGAATATTGGTGGATTCTGACCGGCGGCAAAGCGCCACGAGATGCAGACGGAAGTTCGTCTCGAGGTTGAGGTCGGTCACCCGCAGACCTGTGAAGTATTCCGGCACTTCAAAACTCATTACCATGTGGTCGCTGTCCACTTCCATCGACCGCAGACGTGCCCCCAGCTCCATCTCGTGGGCCAGGTCGCGGGCGGCTCTCTGTTCGGGAGTGATTATGCGCGTGATGTTGAATCCTTCCAGGATGGACTCGTGCAGCTTGTCGATAGCGCGGGCATACAGACATTTCACTCCGGCTTTCTTCAGCAATGCCACTGTGCGCACGCTTGCTCCGAAATTCTCGCCTATTGCCACTATCACGGCGTCCACGTTGCGCAACGGCAGCACGTTGAGCGATGATTCCTCCGTAGTGTCTATCAGATAGACCGTCGAGATATAGTCCTTGATTTCATCGACATTTGTCTGATTGTTGTCCACGCCTATTACCTCGTGCCCCATTTCCGTGAGGTCGCGCGCGAGATTGCTGCCGTATATTCCGAGTCCTATTACTATGTATTTCATGTCGCGGGGGAGAGTTTGTCAGTTTATGATTACGTGTTCTTTCGGGAAAAGTTCGGTGCTGTCGCGCCGTGTGCGCACGAGTCCCATCAGCAGCGACAGGATGCCTACGCGTCCTACGAACATGGCCGTGGACAGCACCACCTTCGAGGCGTCGCTCAGTTCGGCCGTTATTCCGAGCGACGAACCCACCGTGAATAGCGCCGAAAGCACCTCGAACAGTACGTCGCGCACCGGTAGCTCCGGCTCAAGCACCAGCAGGATGAAGGTGTAGAGCGTATAGGCCAGTATGCTGAGGAATACGACGGCATTGGCGCGCCGCACGCTCGGGATGGCTATGCCTCGGTGGCAGGCGCACACGCCTCGGTGGCCGTGGATTACGGAACGCAGGTTCAGCACCGCCACGGCCAGCGTGTTCACCTTTATGCCGCCGGCCATCGACTGCGACGCGCCGCCTATCCACATCTGCACCATCACTATCAGCAGCGTTGCCGGCAGGAACGCCGCGGGGCTGACCGACGCGAATCCGGCGCTGCGCGGCGTGACGGCGTTGAACACGCTCTGCACGCATTTCTGCCACAGCGGCATCCCCTGCAGGGTGTTGTCGTATTCGAGCGCGAAGAATGCCACGCAGCCGAAAAGGAACACGGCAGTCGTGGCGATAAGCACGAGCTTGGTGTTCAGGTCGTACACATGCACGGGGGTAGGGCGCCGGCGCTTCCGCAGTCTGTCGGCGAGTGTGCGCAGTCGCAGCAGTATCGCATCCTTGAAGTTTACGAGAATCGGGAATCCTATGGCTCCGGCTATCACTATGGCCGACACTGCCAGATATATGGTCTGGTCGCCGTTCATGATTGCGGGATTCGACAGCCCGTCGTGGATATTCGTGAAGCCGGCGTTGCAGAACGCCGACAGACTCAGAAACATCGAGAAGATGATCCGGTCGTGTATGTCGAAGCCGGTCTCCGGCGGCACTGTGAAGTATATCGCCACCGCGCCTATGGCCTCTATGCTCAGCGTGAAGGCAAGCACGTAGAGCAGCGTCGGCAGCAGGGCGTTGAAGCTGCGGCTGTACACCATGTCGCGCAGCATCATCTGGCTGTAGATGCTCTGCGCGCCGCTGAAGAATATCGCGAAGAAGCTTGTGAACGTGAGCACTCCCAGTCCGCCTATCTGTATCAGCAGCGCCAGCACGAGTAGCCCTAAGGGCGTGAACGTGGCCGAGACGTCGATGCTCGACAGGCCGGTGATGCACACGGCCGATGTACTGACGAACAGCGAGTCGGTATAGCTCAGCGGGACGACGGTACACTTCGGCAGCATCAGCACCAGCGAACCCGTAAGAATGAAGAACAGGAAGCTCGCCGACAGCAGCAGCGACGGGTTGGTGCGCCGGCTCATCAGTTTGAGCGCGCCTGCGCTCAGGGTCAGCAGCGAGTAGGCAGCAAGTGTGCAGAAAAGCGTCCAGTGGCTGTACAGCACCGTGTCGAGCCACGGAATCCAGGGATGCTCGGGCCGGGGATATATCCACGGCAGCAGCGTCAGCAGCAGCGCGATGTCGACAATCCATTTGGGCCAGCGCGTGGAGCGCAGCGTCGTGGCGGGATTGAAGACGAGATTATATACCACGTTCACGGCGAACAGCGCCTGCACTGCCCTCAGGCCGCGCGTCAGCAGTCTTATGTCGCCGGGATTATGGTCGAAGCCCAGATACAGCAGCATGTCGACCACACACAGCAGCGACGCCACGAGCGACAGTGCCCACAGCGTCGATGTGCCGAACTGCAGTGCCGGGGCGAACTTTCTGCGGAAGCGGTCAAAGCGGTACAGCGACAGATGCCCCCTGTAGCGCATCCGCCGCCATATCAGAGCTATGCGTGAGCTCCGCCCCGTCATGCGTTTTTATTTCTGTTTGCTGAAACGGAATCCGGCGTAGATGCCGTCGTAGCTCTTCAGCACCTTCGACACGGTCTGCAGGCTGCTCTTGCCGCTTACGTTGGCTATTTTTTCGATAATTGCCACCAGCTTGGTTATGTCGAATGTCAGCAGCAGCGTATTGCCCGTCACCTGCCACTGTGCCTTGTACGAGCCGCCGGCTATCTTTCCGAGGCCCTGCATCTGCAGCGTGCATTCGCCTTTATCGCCGTAGATTATCTTGCCCTTGAAGGTGAGTTTCTTTACCTTCATGGTGTAGGTGGAGTCTTCCGCCACTGTGAAAGTCATGTTCTGAAGTCCCAGCTTGTCGTAATACGGCTTTAGCTTGGCCTCTATGGCTGTGCCTGCGGCGGCTCCTCCGAGGTTCTGAAGCGCGTTTTTGCTCTTGAAGCTTACGCCCGGACCTGTGTACGTCCAGGTGCCGGCGCTGATGGTGGAGGATGTGCCCCCGGTGATGGCTCCTAAGGCTCCCTTGAGCGCGTCGAGTGCGTTTTGCGCTCCGGCTCCGGGAGCCACAGCGAATGCAAGCAGCACGAGTGCTGCAATAGATAACAATTTTCTCATATTATATTATAGCGTTAAATTTCAAATCCTGCGTCCTCTATCTCCAGCCGCTTGCCTCCGCAGCGCATCACGCGCCCGGGGAAATGGTCGAGGAGCGACAGGTTGTGCGTGGCTACTATCACGGCCGTACCGTTCTGCGATATGTCGTACAGCCTCCTTATGATCTGCTCTCCCGTCGCGGGGTCCAGGTTGCCGGTGGGCTCGTCGGCCAGAATGAGCTGCGGACTGTTTAGCAGTGCGCGCGCTATCACTATGCGCTGCTGCTCTCCGCCCGAGAGCTCGTGCGGCATCTTGTAGCTCTTGTTGGCCATTCCCACGTCGGTCAGCACCTTGTTGATGCGCTCGTCGCGCTCGCCGGCGTTTTTCCAGCCCGTGGCGCGCAGCACGAAGTCAAGATTGGCGTACACGTTGCGCTCCATCAGCAGCTGGAAGTCCTGGAACACGATGCCTATTTTGCGGCGCAGCATAGGCACCTGCTTGCGCCGCAGCTCCGTGAGGTCGTAGTCGAACACACGCGCCTGACCGGACTCTACGGGTACTTCGCCGTACATCGACTTCAGAAGCGTGGACTTGCCCGAACCTACCGAGCCTATAAGGTAGATGAACTCGCCGGGATTCACGTCGAAATCGACATGCTTGAGCACAACATGCTCTTTCCGCAGCAGTTCTACATCTCTATATTCTATAATGGCTGACATCTCTATTCTTTATTCGTCTGCAAATCTACTAATTTTTTTCGTAATTTTGCGCTGCAAATACTGCGAATCATCATGGCAAGCGTACTTCAGATAGAAAATCTCACCAAAAGCTACGGCGACAGAGTGCTCTTCGCCGACGTCACCTTCGGCATGGAGGAGGGCGACAAGATAGGCATTGTCGCGCGCAACGGTTCAGGCAAATCCACCCTTCTGCGGATAATCTGCGGAGAGGAAGCGCCGGACAGCGGCACCGTGACGTGGCGGCGCGACACTCGCGTTGGTTTTCTGGAGCAGACACCGCACTTCGGCGATGCCGCCACCGTACGCGATGCCGCCATGCAGGGCGCGGCGGAGCACGGAGCTGAGGCGGAGCTTGAATGCGAACGCCTGCTCACGCAGCTCGGACTGCCCGACCATGACGCCTCGCCGGAGAAGCTTTCGGGCGGACAGCGCAAGCGCGTGGCCCTGGTGCGTACCATTCTCGCCCATCCCGATGTGCTGGTGCTGGACGAGCCCACCAACCATCTCGACATTGATGTTATCGAATGGCTGGAGGACTATCTCGGCCGCACACGCTGCACATTGCTCATGGTGACCCACGACCGCTATTTTCTCGACCGCGTGTGCTCGCGCATCATGGAGATTGACAATGAGGAGGCGTTCTTCTACGACGGCAATTACGACTATTTCCTGCGCCGTCGCGCCGAGCGCATAGAGGCGCAGCAGGCGGAGGCGGCACGCGCACGCAACCTGCTGCGCAAGGAGCAGGACTGGATGAACCGTCAGCCTCAGGCCCGCGCGGGCAAGGCGCGCTACCGCATCGAGCAGTATTACGGCCTGCGCGAACGTGCCCGCGGACGGCGTGCCGAGAAGGAACTGACGCTCGACACGCGCTCGGAGCGCATAGGCTCGAAGATTTTCGAGGCTGAGCATATATGTAAGCGCTTTGGCGACAAGGTCATACTCGACGATTTCAGCTACACGTTCGCCCGTGGCGAGAAGGTGGGCATCGTCGGACCGAACGGGGTAGGTAAGAGCACATTCATAAAGATGCTTCAGGGACTTGTCGCGCAGGACTCGGGCGAGTGGAACGTGGGCGAGACTGTCCGTTTCGGCTATTACAGTCAGGACGGCATAGCCTTCGACCCTGGCATGAAGGTGATAGACGCGGTCACGCGTCTGGCCGAGGAGATAGACGATGGCGACGGCATGGTGCGTTCGCCTTTGCAATGGCTCCAGCGTTTCCTGTTCTCGCCGGCCGACCAGCAGAAGTATATCTCTACGCTCAGCGGAGGCGAGCGTTGCCGCCTGCACCTCGCCACGGTGCTGATGCGCCGTCCCAATTTCCTCATACTCGACGAGCCTACCAACGACCTGGATATTATGACCCTCGGCATACTCGAGCAGTATCTCGTCGATTTCGAAGGCTGCGTGATTGTAATCAGCCACGATCGCTTTTTCCTCGACAATATCGTCGATCATATCTTTGCCATGCAGGGCGACGGACGCGTCAAGGATTTCCCGGGCAATTATTCCGACTATCGCCGTTACGTCCGCGATCTCGCCCGCCGGGACTCGGCTGCGGCACCGGCTTCTGCCGCATCGGCTCAGAAACCGAAGACGCAGCGCAAGGAGAGGCTTAATTTCCGCGAACGCAAGGAGTTTGAGGCTCTTGACGCGGAGATTGCCGTTCTCACGGCCGAGAAAGAGGCTCTCGCGCAGAAATTCTCTTCCGGCGAGCCCATCGACGATATTGCCGCCATGTCGGCCCGCTTTGCAGAGGTTCAGGAGCTGCTCGACGAAAAGGAAATGCGCTGGCTCGAACTGTCGGAAAAGGCTTGATGGCATTATTTTTTGTCATTGATTTGTAAATATGTTTAAAAATGGTTACAGATTAAAAAATTATTTTGTAACTTTGCGCTCCAGAGTAGCTGAATTATGAAACATACGGCAATCACGCTCCTTGTATTGGCCATTCTTTCAGCCTGCGGCGGCAACACCGCCGGGAACAGTTCTTTCGTTACGCCGCGTCAGGACTGGACGGTGGACGTATATGCCCTGGAGAATTATGATGAAATCATGACTGACTGCATAGCGGCTGCCGACGACAGAATAATGCGCGAGGCATTTCGCTACACCAACAGCACTCCCTTGTCCGATACAGCTCGGGTCAACAGAGCGATACGCGACAATATCGAGGTCTTTGATTCGCTTGGGGTCAATGCCGCATGGATGCCGTGCGGCGATTCCGCCAACGTCTCTCTTGTGCTCCTTGATTCCGATGCTTTGTTGAGCGACACCATACATGCCTGTCAGATAGCGGATTGTCCGGATGGCGATGAGAGCGTGCTGGTGGCTTTCAGTTTCAACAACCGCCACGAATGGGAATTTTTGACGCGCGCTCGGGTCGGTCACCGTATAGCTGTAGCCGTCAACGGCGAGGTTGTCAATACTCCTGTGGTCAACAGGCCTGTATCAGGTGGTGGCTGTATGGTTGTGGTGCCCGAACATTTAGCACGACGGATTTTTTATGGCGCAGGTCTGAGTATGCGCAAAAATGACTGAACGATTATGAGTGGTTGGCTGACGATTTTATTACTGGTGGTTTCCAACGTCTTCATGACATTTGCCTGGTACGGTCATCTTAAGCTCCAGGAAATGAAAGTGATAGGATCATCAACCCCGTTGTTTGTGGTTATACTTATCTCCTGGGGCATAGCTTTGCTGGAGTATTGCTTCATGGTGCCGGCTAACCGTATAGGCTATCAGGGCAACGGCGGCGCCTTCACGCTCCCGCAGCTCAAGGTGATACAGGAGGCGATAGCTCTGATGGTATTCGCAGTGTTCACCGTTGTATTCTTCAAAGGCGAAAGCCTGCAATGGAACCACGCTGCAGCCTTCCTCTGCCTTGTCGCCGCCGTCTATTTCGTATTCCTGGAGTAAAGCCCGCCCCTCCACCACTTACCTCTAAACTATAAACTATCAACCAAAGAAAAGGGAAGCGCGGGACGCGCGAATCCATGATTAACCCCGCGTGGAGCGCAACGTAACGCGGGGCAAAGATGCCCTATGCGGCCGAGCCAGGGAGGGGCGGGCTAAAACTCCTCGCTCCTCACTCCTCGCTCCTCACTCCTCACTCACTCCTCACTGAGCGAAGCGCAATAAAATAATCCCCCAAAACTCATGATTTTCCAAAAATTATGCGTATCTTTGCGCGTGATTTTTGGCCGATTTGCGTGTTTGTGACGTCAAGCGGCTGATTTCTAACGCTTTAAACGAATATGATAAACATCACGTTTCCAGACAATAGCGTCAAGGCTTTTGAGGCCGGTGTGACGCCTCTGCAGGTGGCCGAATCGCTCAGCCCGCAGCTGGCTAAGGAAGTGCTCGCTGCAAGTGTCGACGGGCAGGAGTGGGATCTGTCTCGCCCCATCGAGGCCGATGCCTCGCTCCGTCTCTACAAATGGGACGACCCGGAGGGCAAGCACGCATTCTGGCACTCGTCGGCCCACCTTCTCGCCGAGGCCCTTCAGGAACTCTTTCCCGGTGTCAAGTTCGGTATCGGACCGGCCATTGAGAATGGTTTCTACTACGACATCGACCCCAACGGCCACAATATCACCGCGGCCGATTTCCCCGCAATAGAGAAGAAGATGCTTGAGCTTGCACGCACCAAGCACCCCATCGTGCGTCAGGAGATAAGCAAGGCCGATGCCCTGAAGATGTTCGGCGAGCGTGGCGAGGAATATAAGTGCGAACTTATCAGCGAACTCGAGGACGGCAAAATCACCACCTACACGCAAGGTGCCTTCACCGATCTCTGCCGCGGTCCGCATCTTCCCGACACAGCGCCCATCAAGGCCGTAAAGATAATAGCTCTCGCAGGTGCCTACTGGCGCGGCGACGCTACCCGCCATCAGCTTGTGCGCGTATATGGCATCACGTTCCCCAAACAAAAGATGCTCGACGAGTACAACACTCTGATGGAGGAAGCCAAGAAGCGCGACCACCGCAAGCTCGGCAAGGAGATGGAACTCTTCGCTTTCTCTGCCAACGTAGGCGCAGGTCTGCCCCTGTGGCTCCCGAAAGGCGCCGCACTCCGCGACCGTCTGGAGCAGTTCCTCCGCAAGATTCAGAAACGTTACGGCTATCTTCAGGTCATAACCCCGCATATAGGCAACAAGAATCTTTACGTCACCTCCGGCCACTATGCCAAGTATGGCAAGGATTCTTTCCAGCCCATCCATACTCCGGAGGAAGGCGAGGAATATCTGCTGAAGCCCATGAACTGCCCGCATCACTGCGAGATATACCGCAGCTATCCGCGCTCCTACCGCGACCTGCCGCTGCGTCTTGCCGAGTTCGGCACCGTTTACCGCTACGAGCAGAGTGGCGAGCTCCACGGACTGACGCGAGTACGTGGCTTTACGCAGGACGATGCCCACATCTTCTGCGCCCCCGAGCAGATCAAGGATGAGTTCCTCAAGGTGATGGACATCATCTTCTACATCTTCAACGCTCTGAAATTCGACAACTTCGAGGCTCAGATCTCGCTCCGCGACCCCAACAACAAGGAGAAATACATCGGCAGCGACGAAAACTGGCACCTCGCCGAGCAGGCTATCATCGACGCCTGCGCCGAAAAGGGACTTCAGGCCCGCGTGGAACTCGGCGAAGCCGCATTCTATGGCCCGAAACTCGACTTCATGGTTAAGGACGCCATCGGCCGCCGCTGGCAGCTCGGAACCATCCAGGTCGACTATAACCTCCCCGAGCGCTTCCAGCTGGAATACACCGGCGCCGACAATCAGAAGCACCGTCCGGTCATGATACACCGCGCGCCTTTCGGCTCTATGGAGCGTTTCGTAGCCGTGCTGCTCGAGCACACCGCCGGCCATCTTCCTCTCTGGCTCGCGCCGGAGCAGGTGGCAATTCTGCCCATCAGCGAGAAGTTCAACGACTATGCACGCGAGGTCGCACGTCAGCTCGATGAAGCCGACATCCGTGCCACCGTCGACGACCGCAACGAGAAAATCGGCCGCAAGATACGCGACAATCAGCTCCGCCGCATGCCCTACATGCTCATCGTCGGCGAAAAAGAGCAGGAAAATGGCGAAGTCAGCGTAAGAAAATCGGGCGAAGGTGACCTTGGTTCGATGAAAATCGCTACCTTTGCAGAAAATTTGACTCGTGAGGTCAAACAAATGATACAACAATAAAACCCCTGAATGGAGAAAAAACCTTTCCGTCCCGCACCGCGCCCCATGGCGCCCAAACGCCCGGCAGGCGCGGCCAATGGCCCTCGCGGGCCAAGGCGTCCGCCCGAACGTAACGCCTATCCCAACAATATCAACGAGCACATCCGCGCACGCGAGGTGCGACTTGTTGGCGACAACGTCACCCCGGGCATATACTCCATTCAGGAAGCTCAGAAGATAGCCGACGAGCTCGAACTTGACCTGGTGGAAATCTCCGCACAGGTTGAGCCGCCCGTCTGCAAGGTTCTGGACTACCAGAAGTACCTCTATCAGCAGAAGAAAAAAGCCAAGGAAATCAAAGCCAAGGCCACGAAGGTGGTGGTGAAGGAGATTCGTTTCGGACCTCAGACCGATGAGCATGACTACAACTTCAAGCTCAAGCATGCTGTCGGCTTCCTCCAGGAAGGCGCTAAGGTCAAGGCCTACGTGTTCTTCAAGGGCCGTTCCATCCTCTTCAAGGAGCAGGGCGAAGTGCTCCTGCTGCGTTTCGCCAACGACCTCGAGGAATACGGCAAGGTAGAACAGATGCCGCAGCTCGAAGGCAAGCGCATGATTATCATGCTCACGCCCAAGAAAAAGTAAAAAACAATGGTCTTCGTGGCCGCGGGTCGGCCACACAGCATCATTCATGAATTAACCAACATAAAGTAAAACAAATGCCCAAGATTAAGACTAACTCCGGTTCCAAAAAGAGGTTCGCCCTTACCGGATCAGGAAAAATCAAACGTAAACACGCTTTCAAGAGCCACATCTTGACCAAAAAGACCAAGAAGCAGAAGCGCAACCTCACTCACTTCGGTCTTGTGGACAATCGTGACGAAAGCCGCGTTAAGGAGCTGCTCGGCCTGAAGTAAGCGCCGATGCCTTCACAGGGGCCACTTCAGCCCCGCAATTAATTCGTGATTTTTTATCTTTCTATCAACCGAGTGTTCCGGCACAAAAGAGCAAAACAGCCGCCGGCGCTCAAAACCATTAAAGAACATGCCAAGATCAGTCAACCACGTCGCTTCGCGTGCACGTCGTAAGAAAGTCCTCAAACTCACCCGCGGCTACTTCGGCTGCCGCCGCAACGTCTGGACCGTAGCAAAAAACACCTGGGAAAAAGGTCTGACCTACGCCTACCGCGACCGTAAGGACAAAAAGCGCAACTTCCGCGCTCTCTGGATTCAGCGCATCAATGCTGCTGCTCGTCTGGAGGACCTCAGCTACAGCAAGCTCATGGGTCTTATCCACAAGGCAGGCATCGAGATCAACCGCAAGGTGCTCGCCGACCTCGCCCTCAACAATCCCGCCGCTTTCAAGGCTATTGTCGACAAGGTGAAGAACGCCTGAACAACGCATTAGCGACACACTGAGGACAGCACCTCTGTCCCGCAAACACAGACAACCCACAGCCCTACAACGTTGTGGGTTGTTTTATATGGAAATGAGTCGGTCAATTAAACTCCAAATTCAGCTTTATGATATCATGTCCTCATAGTCCGGATAGAGTGCGGTGGATTGATGCCATGCGTGGTTTCTCTATTCTGCTTGTTGTATTTGGCCATGTCCTCATTTTGGGAATGGATGTTTATGGAAGTTTCCTGAATTTCATTTTGATATGTTTCAGGATGCCGTTGTTTTTCTTTGTAAGCGGTTTCTTTTCCTATCGTGTCCAGTGCTGGTGGAGTAGGGATAGAGTCGCGGATATCCTGAAGCGTAAATTTCAGGCCCAGATATTTTGTACGGTCCTTTTCTTTGCATTGTATTGTTTTTATATAGGAGAAAGACCGGATTTCTCTCGTGGATTTGGAGGATATTGGTTTACGATAGTCTTATTTCAGATGTACATTGTATACCTTGTATGTTCGATGGTAAGTAGAGTATTATGTCATGATATTGTATTCCCGTTACTTGTTATTGCCGCAATAATTTCGACATTAATCCTTGGCTTTCATGTAGGAAGAGACTTGTGGCTATGGGATTTTCTTAACTGGAAAAATCTTATGAAGTATTTTCAGTTTTTTGCGGCCGGAATAATTTGCGCAAAGTATAAAAGCGCTTTTTTCAAATTGTTGAATAATAATATTTTTATTCTTATTTCTGTATTGGGTTGGATTGCTCTTGTAATTTTACAGTATACAGATTGGTATAGGCCTGTTTTCCCTGTTCTTTACTATGGAATTTATGGTACTGTTTTGCGCTACTGTGCATTGTTCACTGTTATAATTATGTTCTATGGCTGTCGTGTTTTTTTTGCGCAGAACAGTCGATGCAGTAACTGGATGTGTTTCATAGGGCAGAGAACACTTGACCTGTATATGATTCATTTTTTTCTTATTCCGGATCTTCACTGGATGTCTCCCTTCCTGTCTGCGGGAAACATGGTGATAATTCAGTTGTTATTGGCTGGTATCGTAACGGCTCTGATAACTGTCGTAAGTCTGTTGATAAGCTCAATATTGAGAAGGAGCAGCGTTCTGGAGTCTTTCCTTTTCGGCGTAAAGCACCGCATCATCAGTGACAAACCTACTCTTGACTGAGGGTTATCGAACGACCCTGACAAACTCCACACTGCGCATACGTAGGCGCATTCCCTCTTGCTTTATAAACTTTAAATGAATAAGCGTGGTATACGCGAATCAATGATTACTTGTGACCCGCATCGAGCCAAGCTCGGCCAGCACGCTCTCGCGCACAAAAACATACATCCGCATGCCCTGGTACCAGCATGCGGATGTTTTTGTTTCGTCAGGACCGTTTCTTGTACGTCACGGCGGCAATCGTGCACAGCAGCAGGGCATAGCCGAGCAGTGCCGCGTATTGCGTCCATAGGTCGGACATTACAGCTCCTTTCAGGTATACCGAACGCATTATCTCGATGAAGTAACGGGGCGGCACGGCGTAGGTGATATACTGCGCCCATACGGGCATTGACGAGATGGGTGTGAACAGACCGCCCATCAGTTGGAAAATCACTATGAACGCGAACATCACGAAGATGCTCTGCAGTATGGTGGCCGACTTGTTGGCTATCGTTACGCCGAGTCCCGACATTACGAGACTGAAAAGTATCGCCGCCACGTATATGTCGCCGATGCGTCCGCAGGGTGCAAGTCCGTACACGAACCGGCCTATGAGCATGCCGATTGTCACCACCATAATGCCGACGATCCAGTAGGGTATGAGCTTGGAGAGCACGAAGGTGAATTTCCCCACCGGCGTCACATTCATGGCCTCGATGGTGCCGGTCTCCTTTTCCGAAACAAGGTTCAGGGTGGGCAGGAAGCCGCAGATTATGATGATGAGAACGACCATGAGGGCCGGTATCATATAGTTGCGGAAATCGAGGGTGGGATTGTACAGGTCGAGCACCTCGACTTGTTGGCGGGGCACGGCCATGCCGTGTTCCTGTTTCCATTGCGCCACCGTGTTCATGGCCGACGCGGAGGCATACTGCGCTCCCAACATGCCGGTCGTGGCGTTCACTCCGTTGGCGTCGACCGAAAGTTGCGGCGCAAGGTTGTTGACAAGGTCGGCCGAGTAGTCTTCGGGTATGACAACGATGACGTCGGCGCCGCCGTCCTCCACCGTCCGCAGGGCGTCCTCGTAGAGAAATGCTCTGCCGACCACATTGATGTAGTCTGACGCATCCATATCGGCGATGATGCGCCGCGACAGTTCGCTGCGGTCGTTGTCCACCACGGCCACGCCTACGTTCTTGACGTCAAGATTGGCTACGAGGGGAAGTATCAGCATAGCCATGACGGGGAGCGCCACAAGCATGCGTGGAATGAACGGGTTACGCTTCAGCAGGCATAACTCTTTCTTCAGAAGTATATTCAGTATCCGTAGATTCATGGCGGGTCAGTTTCGGCTGTTGAACTTCCTGATGGCTACTGCCAGTACGGTAACGGTCATGGCGGCGAGGACTGCGGTTTCGGTCATCACATGCGATGCCGGAAGTTGCTGGATCATCAGGGTACGCATGGCCGAGATGTACCAGCGGGCGGGTATCACGTAGGATATTGCCTGAAGTGCCGCCGGCATGTTGTCGATGGGAAAGATCATGCCCGACAGCATTATCACCGGGAGCATGAGCAGCACGCCGGACACGAGGAGGGCCGTCACCTGTGTCGATGCGAGTGTGGAGATGAGCAGACCGAGTGCGAGTGCCAGTATGATGTACAGGAGTGAAATCCATATCACATTGAACACTGCCGGCGACAGCGGCAGGCCGAGCACGGTGTAAGCGATCGTGAGCATGAGGCTGAGTATCAGGCACGACAGCACGAAATACGGCACTGATTTGCCGAGAATGATGGTCCGAGGCCTCACGGGCGACACCAGCAGGAGGTTCATGGTGCCGGTCTCTTTCTCGCTGACGATGGACACGGAGGTCATCATCGCGCAAATGAGTATGAATATCATGCCCATGATGCCCGGAACGAAGTTGTAGGCGCTCCGTAGCTGCGGGTTGTACATGATGTGTGTCAGCACCGGTCGCCCGGCGTTGCCGGTGAGGACGTTGCGGATATATTCCGTGGATGTCTGCGCTGTCGCCGTGTTGGAAGCGTCGACTATTATCTGATGGCTCACCTTGCCGTTGTCGCTTCTCTGCACCACGGCGGCATCGGCGTCGCCACGCCGCAGCGCGGGTTCCACTTCGTTGAATCCGACGACGCCAAGGAACGTGAAGTAGGGGTTGGCCCGCAGTTTCTCGAAGAGGTTGCGCGAGGTGTCGTCGTGCCGCTGCACCACGGCAATGATTCTGATGTCGTTTACTTCGGTCGATATTGCGAATCCGAACAGAAGCAGCAGTACCAGCGGCATAATCAGCACCACGGTCAGGGTGCGGAAGTCGCGCAGCAGGTGCAGCGTCTCCTTTTTTATCATTGATGTCAGTGCGGCCATAGTCAGTCTCCTCTTTTTGCGTCGCTCGCCACGATACGGAATACCCTGTCCATGCTTTCCGCACCGTATGCCTTTTTAAGATTGGCCGGACTGTCGAGAGCTTTAATGCGGCCGTCGACCATGATGGATACGCGGTTGCAGTATTCGGCCTCGTCGAGATAGTGGGTGGTGACGAATACGGTCATGCCTTTCGAGGCCGCCTGATATATCAGTTCCCAGAACTTGCGGCGCGTCACGGGGTCCACTCCTCCCGTCGGTTCGTCAAGGAAGACCACGTCGGGTGTGTGCATGGTGGCGGCCGAGAATGCCAGTTTCTGTTTCCAGCCTGTCGGGATGTTTTTCACAAGCGTATTTTTCATATCTTCCATTTCCAGGGCCTTGAATATCTTGTCGGCCTTCGCGCGTATGTCCTTGTCGGACATTCCGTATATGGTGGCGAAAAGGGTAAGGTTCTCAAGCACCGTCAGTTCCTCGTAGAGCGAGAAGCGCTGACTCATGTATCCTATGTGGCGCTTGATGTCCTCGGCCTGCCTCATGATGTCGAAGCCGGCGACCGTGCCCGAACCGGAGGTGGGGTAGCTCAGTCCGCACAGCATGCGCATGGCGGTGGTTTTCCCCGCGCCGTTGGCGCCGAGGAAACCGAAGATCTCTCCGCGCGCCACATCGAAACTGATGTTGTCAACGGCCGTGAAGTTGCCGAATCTCTTCACCAGATTCCGTACTGAAATAGCATAGTCGTCACTCATTGTCGGCAAGTTTGATGAACAGATCTTCGATGTCGCCTTTGGCGGGATATATCCTCACGTCGGTCAGCCCTTTATCGAGAAGTGCCTTTGTTGTCTCGGACGGATTGAAGCCGTCGCGGGCCACGACGTGCAGCGTTGCGCCGAAGGTGTAGCATTTCTCGATGTCGGGCATCTCGCGGAGGGCCTGAAGGAGGGGATACATCTCACGGGCCGACGCATTGTAGAGGTTCTCATGTCTACTGCCTGTAAGCGCCTCGGGAGTATCCACCGTCAGGATGTGCCCCTTGTCTATCAGCGCGATGCGTTCGCAGCGTCCGGCCTCGTCCATATATGACGTCGACACCAGTATCGTTATGCCTTTCTCCTTCAGCGTGGCGAGCATGTCCCAGAACTCGCTCCTCGACACGGCGTCCACGCCTGTGGTGGGTTCGTCCAGCAGCAGTACGGCGGGGCGGTGGATGAGCGCGCAGCCCAGTGCGAGTTTCTGCTTCATTCCGCCCGACAGCGCACCGGCACGGCGGTCTGGAAATCGCGCCAGCTGGTCGAAGAACGGCGCTATCAGGTCGTAGTTGGCCTTGACGTCCACATGAAACAGCGAGGCGAAGAACGACAGGTTCTCGCTTACCGTCAGGTCGGGATAGAGCGAGAATCGCTCAGGCATGTAGCCGATGGAGGCGCGTATTTTTCTGTAGTCGCGGCGTATGTCCATGCCTTCTATGGCTGCCGTACCGCTGTCAGCTTCAGCCAGGGTGGTAAGAATCTGATACAGCGTCGATTTTCCGGCACCGTCGGGTCCTATCAGACCGAACAGAGAGCCTCGCGGCACGGAAAACGACACGTCGTCGAGCGCCCGCACGTTGCCGTACGACTTGGATACGCCTTGTATGTCAATAGCGTTGTTCATAGACGCACTTCGCCGTATTGTCCCAGTTTAAGGCGACCGTCATTTTTGACGGCGATCTTGACGGCATAGACAAGGTTTGCCCTCGAGTCCTTGGTCTGGATGGATTTAGGGGTGAATTCGCTTTCCTGGGCTATCCATGTTATCGTGCCGGGATATTCGTACTGCTCGTCACCGCCGTAATCGGCTATTACGGTGACTTCCTGACCGATACGTATGTCGGCGAGCTGCGAGGCCGTAAAGTAGCTCCGCAAATAGATGTCGTTGAGGTCGGCCATTTTGAACAGCGGCCGTCCGGGTGTGGCGAACTCTCCGGCCTCGGCATATTTCTGCAATACCGTGCCGCTGCCGGGCGCCTTGATGGAGCTTTTGGCTATCTGTTCCTCTATCTGTTCTTTCTGATACTGAAGGGCTACGGCGTTGTCGGAGATTGAAGAACGGCTTTTGCCGAGCGACGACAGCAGTCCTTCGAGCTGTCCGCGCAGTGTGCGCAGTTCCGCCTCGGCGTCGTCGCTTTGTTTCTGCGTGGCGGCTCCGTCGGCGAGCAGCCGCGCTATGCGGTTGCATTCGTTCTGCTGGTGGGCGATTCTGGAGCGCAGCGAGGCCGCCTGGGCCGCAATATCCGGCGAGGAGTTCTCGGTGGAGGCCTGCTGGCTCTCCACCTGACCGCGCTGAAGCACGAGCAGCACCGTGTCTATCGTAGCTACGTTCTGTCCGGCGGCGACGCTGTCGCCCTCCGATATGTTCAGGGAGAGAATTTTGCCGCTTGTCTCGGACGATACGGTTACGGTTGTGGCCTCGAAAATGCCTGTGGCGTCATAGTCGGGCGTGCTGTGGCATGAAGCCAACATTATGGCTGTCAGGGGTATTATGACTGTCTTTTTCATCGGTTCAGGAGGTATTTGAGTTGGCAGATGCTTTGAATCAGTTGAATTTCGTGGTAGCTTGCGGCGAGTCGGGCGTTGTTTTCGTCGGTGATTTTGACGAGCAGTGCGTCGGTGTCTATGACGCCGTTTTCGAGTTGCGATTCGGCGGCGCGGCGCACATTGGCCCGCAGTGAGGCGATGCGCGCGTCCTCCGCTATTACCTTTCTCAGTTCGTCGATATGTGAGTCCTGAGTCTGTATCCGGAGGCTGTTGTCGAAAGTGAACGTGTCGCGGTCGGCCGCTATTCCTGCATTGGCAAGTCGCAGTTTGTGTTCGCTGTTCTTCTTTGTGTAATAGGGATTTATACTCCATGCCACCTTCACCCCGGCGAGCGCGTTGAACGACATGTCGCGGTTCATCATGCTCTTGAAATAGTCGAAACCGGGGTAGCCGTAATAGGCCTGTGCGAAAAAGTTGATTTTCGGCATGACGGAGGCCCGGATGCTGCCGAGCCGGGCGTCATTCGCCCGGATACGTGCGTCGAAAAGGCTCAGTTCGGGCCGTTCCGACGTCATGCTTTCAGGCATGGCCGGTGTCGGTTTCACCAGTTCTTCTTCCGACATGTCCGTGCCGGTATAGAGGCCGAGCAGTCGTCGGTAGTTCTGCGCGGAGCTACCCGCCTGTATAATCTGCTGCCCTACCGTCAGCGACTGGGCTTCCACCATGTCGACATCGCTTTGCATGGCCGTGCCGTTGGCCTTCATGGCGCGCAGCTTCCCGAGATTGCTTTCAAGCAACGCCTGCGTCTGCCGTGTCTGCTTTATCTGTTCCTCGATTAGCAGTATGCTGAAAAAGATGTTTTCGACTCTTTCGCGTATGGCGTAAAGCTGTACGTCGAGTGCCGCCCGTTGCTCCGCGTTGTCCTGCCTTGCGATTTCACGTCGGGATTTTGCCGCACCTCCGTCCCAGATTGTCTGGCTGAGGTCTATCCCCGCCTTGTACTGGAGTTTGCCGAGCCCTTTCATATCGTTGCCAGTACGGTCAAGCATCTCCGACAGGGCGTCCGGGAAGGACGGTACGGCATTCTGTGCCGTGCCTTGTCCGTAGATGCTGATCTGAGGCAGCCAGCTTTTGTTGATGTCCGAGAGGTCGGTCTGCCGTGTGCGTTCGAGCAGCTCGTATTTCTGAATAAGAGGATAATTCTCCATAGCGAGAGCCACGCATTGTTCTATCGTTACCTGCGCGGTCGCCGCCGTGATGCACAGTGCCGGCAGAAGTGCCAGCGATAATATGCGTTTATTCATAGTCAAGTCTGAGTTTGTCGAGAATAGTCCTTACGTTCTCCTTTTTCCTCATTTCCAGGAATGCTTCGCGGCTTTCAAAAAGTGTTCCGAAAGTGGTGCTGATAAGGGGATTGGCAAGGAAGGGAAAAATGTTGAGGGAAACGATGTCCATCACGAGCATGCGTGCGTCGACGTGGCGGCATTTTCCCCGGTGGCTGTTTTCGTCAATGGAGGCCTGGAGATTGTCGATTACGGCCTTGGCAAGCGGTGCGATTTTGTATTTGACTGCTTCGAGACGGTCGGGCAGCGAATGGAGCTCATTGAAAACGAATCTCGGCAACAGAGGATTGGCGGCTATGAAGTCGAAGTGTCCTTCGATACCTTGGACGAGGCGTTCTCTGAGTGGTAGCCCTGTGTTGCCGATGACTCCGAACATGATTTCGCCCAGTTTGTCGAGCTTGTCGGCGAGGATTTTTTCAAAGAGTTTGTCCTTGGTGCGGAAGTAATAATGCAGCATGGCGTGGGTGACGCCGGCTGCCTCGGCTATAGAGGTGGTCTTGGCGCCGGCATATCCTTTTTCAAGGAATTCCCGTTCGGCTGCCTGGAGAATCAGTGCCTCTGTATCGCGTTGATTGTTAGTTTTATCCATTTAATATATATGTTTATCAATGATGATTAACAATATTGTTAGCGCAAAGGTAGGGGAATAATTTCATATATGCAAAAAAAGTTTATAGTTTATAGGGGATAGGTAAGAGGGGGCGGGCGGAGCCCGCAGTTAGGAGTGAATTGCCGCTGCGCGGCAGTGGGGAGTGAGGAGTTGTATAGCCCGCCCGTCCCGGGCTCTACCTATTAGGAGATCTTTGCCACGCGTTCCGCTGCGCTCCACACGTGGTTAATCATGGACTCGCGCGTCCCGCGCTCTGCCACGCGTTCCGCTGCGCTCCACACGTGGTTAATCATGGATTCGCGCGTCCCGTGCTCTGCCACGCGTTCCGCTGCGCTCCACACGTGGTTAATCATGGATTCGCGCGTCCCGCGCTCACTTCCTCTTAGTTGATTACTTAGAGGAACGAGGCGGTGCAGTGCAACCCGCCATGCGGCGGGTAGATGCATCTTTGCGGACTTACCACGGGTACGGCGCATAGCGCCTTAACCCGTGGCTAACCATATTTTACCCGCCATGCGGCGGGTAAGCGTCTGATTCACTGCTAAATGATGGTGAATTGTTATTTGGGGCGCATTGTATAGCCAGCGCGGGACGCGCTTTCCTTTTTCGTTTTATTATAGAAAAAGAGGTTGCGCGGGGCGCAACCTCTTTGATGTGGGGTGTTGTTAAGGGGGATTAGATGCCGAGGTCGTGCTTGATGACGGCGATCTTTTCCTTGGCTGCTTTCTCGGCGGCGTCGAACTGGTCGGCGTTGTCGATGTGGGAGTGAACCTCAATGTAGAACTTGATTTTGGGCTCCGTGCCGCTGGGGCGTACGCTCACCTTGGAGCCGTCCTCGGTGAAGAACTGGAGGACGTTGCTGGTGGTGGGGAAGTCCATCTTGCCTGTGGTGCCGTCCTTGAGGTTGTGCACGGAGAGGTCGGCATAGTCCTTGAGGATGATGAGGGGGCTGCCGCCGAGCTGCTTGGGCGGGTTGGCGCGGAAGCTCTTCATCATTGCCTGAATCTCTTCGGCACCGGTCTTGCCGGGACGTACGACGGAGATGCCTTCCTCGTGGCTGTAGCCGTTCTGCACGTAGATGTCGCGGAGCATCTGACCGAAGTCGAGGCCGCGGTCCTTGGCCCATGCGCAGATCTCGGCCATGAGGGAGATGGCGCTGACGGAGTCCTTGTCGCGGCAGAAGTCCTCGGCGAGGAAGCCGTAGCTTTCTTCGCCGCCGCCGAGGTAGCGGGCGGTGCCTTCGAGCTCGCGGATGACGCTGGCGATCCACTTGAAGCCGGTGTAGCAGTCGTACATGCGGATGTTGTTGTTCTCGGCGATGGCACGGATGGTCTCGGTGGTGACGATAGTCTTGACGATGTACTCGTTGCCGGTGAGGCGTCCCATCTCGCGGTTACGGACCATGATGTAGTTGAGGAGAATCATCACGATCTGGTTGCCGTTGAGCAGCTGGTAGCTGCCGTCCTGGGCGCGAACGACTGCGCCGATACGGTCGGCGTCAGGGTCGGAGGCCACTACGAGGTCGGCGTTCACTTCCTTGGCCTTGGCGATAGCCATAGCCATAGCCGAGGGGTTCTCGGGGTTGGGGGAGTCAACGGTGGGGAAGTCGCCGCTGGGGATGTCCTGCTCGGGCACGTGAATGATGTTGGTGAAGCCGTAGTTGCGGAGCGAGTCGGGAATCAGTTTCACGCCTGTGCCGTGGATGGGGGTGTACACGATCTTGAGGTCGTGGTGGCGCTTGATGACTTCCGGGTCGAGCGAGAGGCCCTTGATGGCTTCCAGGAAAGACTTGTCGATTTCCTCGCCGATGATTTCAATCTTCGAGGGGTCGCCCTGCATCTTCACTTCCTTGACGCTCTTGATGGCCTCGACGTTGGCGATGATGTTGACATCGTGGGGTGCGATGATCTGCGCGCCGTCGCTCCAGTAGGCCTTGTAGCCGTTGTACTCCTTGGGGTTGTGGCTGGCCGTGATGTTGACGCCACTCTGGCAGCCCAGATGGCGGATGGCATAGGACAGCTCGGGGGTGGGGCGGAAGTTCTCGAAGAGGTAGACCTTGATGCCGTTGGCCGAGAACACGTTGGCGACGAGTTCGGCGAACTTGCGCGAATTGTTGCGCACGTCGTGTCCTACCACAACCTTGATTTCGGGCAGGTCGGCGAAGGCCTCCTTCAGATAGTTGGCGAGGCCCTGCGTGGCGGCGCCTACCGTGTAGATGTTCATGCGGTTGGTGCCTGCGCCCATGATGCCTCGCAGACCGCCCGTGCCGAATTCGAGATCCTTGTAGAAGCTCTCGATAAGGTTGGTGGGGTCTTCAGCCTCGAGCATCGCCTTGACGGCGGCGCGGGTTTCTGCGTCATAGTCTTCGGAGAGCCAAAGTTCGGCCTTGGCTTTAACCTCCTTGAGGAGTTCAGCTTGTTTTTCCATGTTTGTCAGTTATGAGGGTGGTTGATATGTTTTCAGAGTATATAGTAGTAAACGCTCAGAAAGAGAAAAAGTGAGGCCGCGGGCGCCACAAAAAGCAGCGAGTCGATGCGGTCGAGTATGCCGCCGTGGCCGGGGATTATGCTGCCCGAATCCTTCACTCCGAGGGTGCGTTTCATAAGGCTCTCGAAGAGGTCGCCCCACGTTGCCATGACGCAGGCGAGCACAGAGAGGACGATCCACTGCCATGTGCCCACGGGCGACTTGACGAAGACCGCTGCCGCCACGCCTGCCGCGATGCAGAACGCCAGCGCGCCGTAGAAGCCCTCCCACGATTTCTTGGGCGACAGGCGCTCGAATAGCCGGCGACGCCCGAAGCGGCTGCCCACGAGGAATGCGCCCGTGTCGTTGATCCAGATGAATACAAATACCATCAGCACCACCCAGCGGGAGCCGGGGGTGTTGTCGATAAGCGACGAGAAAGCGTTGACGGCGGCGAGAGGCAGACCGATGTAGAGATAGCAGAGCGCCGCACGTCCCATGGCGGCGAATGCGTCGGGGCGCTTGTCGTAGAGGGCCATGACTCCACGCGCCAGGAAGAACACCACCGCTATGGCCGGCAGGAGAACGAATGCCGCAGAGTAGCCCGCAATCAGCACCGTCAGAGCCGTAGCGGTTATAGTCACTGCCTTGAAAGCCGTGCCGCCCTGCGTGGTGATGTGGCAGAACTCGGCGGCGCCGAATGCGGCAAAGAGAGTGAGCATGATGCCGAAGAACGGCTGCCCGGCCAGTGTGGCGACTACAATCAGAGCTGCGTATGCTGTTCCGGATATGGCACGAAGTGCGAAATTATTCATTGGTAGGTCACAATTGTTTACGCAAAAGTAATGATTTTAATTGAGATTGCTTTCCGCTTTACATAGAAAAATGTTAACGGGTCGTGAAAAACGACATAAAGCCGCTGCCCGAGGGGGCGGCGGCTTTATGGATGAAACGGCGGGATGGATTACTTCAGACGGTTCTGCACGTCCTCGAGGTTCTTCTCGTCGTGGAGGTTGTAGTAGACGTTCTCGAGGTAGCGGAGAGCGTCGGTATTGTTGTTGTCGGCGTTGTATGCCTCTTCCAGCACCTTGGCGGCCTCAAGGAAGAGAGGCTTGATCTTGCTCTCGAAGAAAGCCTCGCTCTCGGCAGGGCTGGTGGGAGCTTCCTCGCCCAGTTTGTAGGCTTCCTCGCAGAGTGCGCGGCCATACTGGTAGAGGGCCATGGAGTTGGATGCGTCGTAGCTGATAGCCTTCTTGAACATCTCCTTGGCCTCGGCTTTCTTGTCGTTCTCGCTGAGGAGGATACCCTTGACTACGAGATACTGCGCGTTGGTGGGGTCGTTGGCGATAGCCTCGTCGATGATGACATAGGCCTGGTCGAACTCCTTGTTCTGGAGGTAGCGGTTGATCATGTAGCCGATATAGTTGGGGTCTTCCTTGCCGTAGAGGCCCTGAGCTTCCTTGGCGAGGTTGTAGACGGCGTCGTCGTTCTTGGCCTGGGTGGCAACGGCTATGGCATAGTCGTAGAGGTTCTTCTTGTTATAGCCGAGATCCTTGGCCTTGAGGAACGAGTTGAGCGAAGCCTCGTAGTTCTCGTTCTGCCATGCAGCGAGCGCCTGGTTGTAGCGTATCTCGCCCATAGTGGTGTCGGCCGGAGCCGTCACCTTGAACGAGGGGTTGGCGGGGATGGTGCAGAAGAGCTCCCATGCGTCGTAGGCCTTGCCGTACTCCTTGGCTTCCCAGAAAGCGATGGCGGCATTGTTGTAGTCGGTGTAGTGTCCGGCTACGGTGTTGACGATGTCTTTGGCGTATTTGGGCTTAACCTTGCCTTTCTCGTTGGGAAGGCTGTCGAGGGGGAGGGCCTTCACGAAATAGTTGTAGCCGTCGATAAGGAGGTTGCCCATGAGCACCTCGCCGCCCTCGGGAAGCTTGCCGAAGGCCTTTTTGCCCAGGAGGTCGTCGTACTCCTTATAGGCTGCTTTGCCCGGGATGTACCAGGTCTGTGCGAGTTGTGCGGTCTCGGGGTTGGTGAACGCCGGGGTGATGATAGCCACCACGTCCTTCTCGCTCTTGCCTTCCTTGAGGGCGCGTTCGGCGTCCTTGACCACGGTTTGCTGGGCGTTGGCGGCGAAAGCGGCCATGATGCATGCGCCCAAGATAGCGATTTTTCTCATGATAGAGGAAATTGGGTTAAGTTTATTGGTTTTCGTTGTTGTCTGCCTCTTCAGTATCGTCATCGGGGGTGGCGCTGTCGTCCGAGTCGGCGGCGAGGTCGGCTTCCGTCATTTCGGGCAGAGCCTCTCCCTCCTCGATGGTCTCCACTTCCTCCTCCGGGTCGGTGTCGACGCAGCAGATACTTGCTATAACGTCGTTGCGGCGGCTGAGGTTTATGATGCGTACGCCCTGGGTGGCGCGTCCCATGAGGCGCACGTCGGCCACATGGAAGCGCAGGGTGATGCCACTCTGGTTGATGATGACGATGTCGTTGCCGTCGTTGACAGCCTTGAAGCCTACCAGCAGGCCGGTGCGGTCGGTGATGTTCATGGTCTTGACGCCCTTGCCGCCGCGGTTGGTGATGCGGTAGGCGTCCAGTTCGGTGCGCTTGCCGTAGCCCTCGGCGGAGATAACCATGACGCTGTCGGTGGTATCCTCCTTCATGGTTATGAGTCCGATGACTGCGTCGTCCGGCCCGTCGAGGCGCATGCCGCGCACGCCGGCGCTGACGCGTCCCATGGCGCGAATCTTCGATTCCGGGAAGCGGATGGCGCGACCGCCGCGGTTGGCCAGCAGAATCTCGCTGTTGCCGTCGGTGAGTTCCACGCCTATGAGGCTGTCGCCGTCGCGCAGCACTATGGCCTTCTTGCCCTTGGCGAGCACGCGGGCATACTCGGCGAGCGAAGTCTTCTTCACTACGCCCTTGGCCGTGGCGAAGAGCAGATAGTGCGAGCCGGTGTACTCAGGGTCGTCGAGCTGCTTGCATGCTATGAATGCCTGCACGCTGTCGCCGGCGTCGATGTTCAGCAGATTCTGGAGTGCGCGTCCCTTGCTTGTCTTGGTGCCCTCCGGCAGCTCATATACCTTTAATTTATATACGAGTCCGCTGGCGGTGAAGAAGAGCATGGTGTTGTGCATGGATGCCGTGTAGATGTGCTCCACGAAGTCCTCGTCGCGTGTGACGCTGCCGCGCGAGCCCATGCCGCCGCGGTTCTGCGCGCGGAACTCGCTGAGAGGCGTGCGCTTGATGTAGCCGAGGTGGGAGATGGTGATGATCATGTCGTCGTCGGCATAGAAATCCTCCGCGTTGAAATCGCCGGCCGTATAGTCGATGTCGGTGCGTCGTCCGTCGCCGAAGCGCTCGCGCACGTCGACCAGTTCCTCCTTGATGAGCTCGCGGCAGACGTGGTCGTCGTTCAGGATAAGTTCAAGATGGGCTATGAGTTCCTCGATCTTGCGGTAGTCGTCCTCAAGCTTGGTCTGCTCCAGCTGGGTGAGGTTGCGCAGACGCATGTCCACGATGGCCTGAGCCTGAGCGTCGCTGAGGCTGAAACGCTCCATGAGCGCCTGCTTGGCCTCCTCGGTGTTGGCTGACGCACGGATGATGCGGATCACCTCGTCGATGTTCTGCGAGGCGATGATGAGTCCTTCCAGGATGTGGGCGCGTTCCTGAGCCTTGCCAAGCTCGAACTTGGTGCGGCGGATTACCACCTCGTGGCGGTGGGCCACAAACGCTTCCAGAATCTCCTTGAGGTTGAGCGTGCGGGGACGGCCTCCCACGAGGGCCACATTGTTGACGCTGAACGAAGCCTGCATCTGCGTCATCTTGTAGAGCTTGTTGAGCACGACGTTGCTGTTGGCGTCGGTCTTGAGCTTGATGACTATGCGCATGCCGGAGTAGTCGCTCTCGTCGTTGATGTCGGCGATGCCGTCGAGTTTCTTCTCGTTGACGAGGTCGGCGATGTATTTGATAAGTTCGGCTTTGTTTACGCCGTAGGGTATCTCATGAACGATGATGCTCTCGTGGTTGCCTTCCTGCTCTATTTCGGCCTTGGCGCGGATGACGATGCGTCCGCGGCCCGTGTGGTAAGCCTCCTTGACGCCGTTGTAGCCGTAGATGGTGCCGCCGGTGGGGAAATCGGGGGCGGTGATGTGGCGCATCAGTTCGTCGATAGTGATGTCCGGATTGTCGATGAGCGCGATGGAGGCGTTGATGCTTTCCGTAAGGTTGTGGGGCGGCATGTTGGTAGCCATGCCCACGGCGATGCCACTGCTGCCGTTGACGAGCAGGTTGGGGAAGCGGGTGGGGAGCACGGTGGGCTCGCGGCGGGAGTTGTCGTAGTTGGGCTGGAAGTCGACGGTGTCGGCTTCGATGTCGCGGAGCATTTCCTCGCCCATCTGCGAGAGGCGCACCTCGGTATAACGCATTGCGGCCGCGCCGTCGCCGTCGACCGAGCCGAAGTTGCCGTGGCCGTCGACCAGCGTGTAGCGCAGCGACCAGTCCTGGGCCATGCGCACCACGGTGCCGTAGATGGACGAGTCGCCGTGCGGATGGTATTTACCCATAACCTCGCCGACACAGTTGGCCGACTTCTTGTGAGGCTTGTCACTGGTGTTGCCCATCTCGTTCATGCCGAACAGCACTCGGCGGTGGACAGGTTTCATGCCGTCGCGCACATCGGGGAGCGCACGGGACACGATTACCGACATTGAGTAGTCGATATAGGCCGACTTCATTTCGTTCTCGATGTCGATATGCATTATTCTATCTTCTTCCAGCATGTAGGAATGTATTTTTACTATTGGTTTCTGTTAAAATATCAAGCAAAGGTACGTAATTTTTGTGAAATAACAGCGCAGTCTGCGCATTAAATAAACTTAACAATGCAATAAGATGCCATTGCCGAACGTTTGGCACAATAATTGCATATATAAATTGCATAAATTACAGAAAGTAGGCAGACAATATGGAAAACAAATTCTCCGACGACATACAGCGCATACTCGACGACAGCCGCAAGCAGGCCCTGCGGCACGGGAGCAGCACCATCCAGCCCTCGCACGTGCTGATGGCGATGCTCGAGGACGCCGAGTCGCGTCCCACGAGCCTGCTGGCACAGGTCAGCGGTCTCGACCCCGGCGCCATGCGCCGCGGCCTCGACGAGCTGCTTTACGACGAAGCCTCCACCGACCCCGCGCGGGATTCCGGTCAGCTCACCGTGGCCGACATCACCAACCGCATCGTGAAACTCAGTGTGCTTGAGGCCCGTATGCTCAAGGATCAGCAGATAGAGCCCGTGCACGTGCTCCTCGCCATCTTCCATAACTACGACGTGCAGAAGATGGCCTTCATGAAGCCCTTCCTGACCGCCGGCGCCACCTACGAGCGCCTCTACCAGGCCTTGGCTCAGGAAAGCAGCGGCAGCACGACGCCCGAGGCGGCATTCGTGGCCGGCGACGACGACAGCGACGACGACAGCGAGCGGCAGCCCGAGAGCAACAAGGGCGGCTCGCGGCGTCCCGGGCGCTCCGGCTCCGACACGCCCATGCTCGACAAATTCGGGCATGACATGACACGCGCCGCCCGCGAAGGCAGGCTCGACCCAGTGGTGGGCCGCGAGGTGGAGATAGAGCGCCTGGCGCAGGTGCTGAGCCGCCGCAAGAAGAACAATCCCGTGCTTATAGGCGAGCCCGGCGTGGGCAAGAGTGCCATTGTGGAAGGCCTGGCGCTGCGCATCGTGCGCCGCAAGGTGAGCCGTGTGCTGTACGACAAGCGCGTGGTGTCGCTCGACATGGCTTCGATAGTAGCCGGCACCAAATACCGAGGCGAATTCGAGGAGCGCATCAAGGCCATACTCACCGAGCTCGGCAAGAACCCCGACATAATACTCTTCATCGACGAGATACACACCATAGTCGGCGCCGGCAACCCGTCAGGCTCCATGGACGCCGCCAACATGCTCAAGCCCGCCCTCGCGCGCGGCGAGCTGCAGTGCATCGGCGCCACCACGCTCGACGAATACCGCAATAACATAGAGAAGGACGGCGCCCTTGAGCGCAGGTTCCAGAAAGTGATGGTAGAGCCCACCACCGCCGAGCAGACCCTCACCATACTCAACAACATCAAGGCACAGTACGAGGGACACCACAACGTGCAGTACACCCCCGCCGCCATCGAGGCGTGCGTGAAGCTGACAGAGCGCTACATCAGCGACCGCAACTTCCCCGACAAGGCTATCGACGCCCTCGACGAGGCAGGCGCCCGAGTGCATGTGGCTAACATCGAAGTGCCGGAGGAGGTGGAACGCCTTGAAAACGAGATAGCCGAGGTTACCCGCAAGAAAATCGAGGCCGCGCAGGCCCAGAACTTCGAGCTCGCCGCCTCGTGGCGCGACAAGGCGCAGACCCTCACCGCCCAGCTGGAAAAGGCTAACGCCGAGTGGAAGAAATACCTCGACGAGCACCGCATCACCGTCGACGACGACAAGGTGGCCGAGGTGGTGGCTATGATGACCGGTGTGCCCGTGCAGCGCATCGCTCAGGCCGAAGGCGCTCGGCTGCTGGAGATGGCTCCCACGCTGAAGCGGCAGATAATCGGTCAGGACAACGCCGTAGAGAAGATAGTCAAGGCCATACAGCGCAACCGCATAGGTCTCAAGGACCCCGGCAAGCCCATCGGCACATTCCTCTTCCTCGGTCCGACAGGCGTGGGCAAGACCCATCTCGCCAAGAAACTTGCCGAATACCTCTTCGACTCCGCCGACACGCTCATACGCATAGACATGAGCGAGTATATGGAGAAGTTCACCGTGAGCCGCCTCGTCGGTGCGCCTCCGGGCTACGTGGGCTACGAGGAAGGCGGTCAGCTGACAGAGAAGGTACGCCGTCATCCTTACTCCGTAGTGCTTCTTGACGAGATAGAAAAGGCACATCCCGACGTGTTCAACCTGCTGCTGCAGGTGATGGACGAGGGGCGCCTCACCGACAGCCTCGGCCGGCGCATCGACTTCAAGAACACCATCCTCATCATGACGTCGAACATCGGCACCCGCCAGCTGAAAGACTTCGGCAGCGGCGTGGGCTTCACCACCGCCGAGGTGGACAAGAACTACGCCCACGGCGTGCTGCAAAAAGCGCTGAACAAGACATTCTCGCCGGAATTCCTGAACCGAATCGACGATATAATCATGTTCGACCAGCTGGAGCGCGACGCCATCTTCCGCATCATCGACATAGAGCTGGCAGGCTTCCACCGCCGACTCTCGGAACTCGGCTACCGCCTGACCCTGAGCGAGGAAGCCAAGAACTACATCGCCGACAAGGGTTACGACAAGCAGTTCGGCGCCCGTCCGCTGAAGCGCGCCATACAGAAATATCTGGAAGACCCGTTGGCCGAGATGATAATCACCGCATCGCTGATGCCCGGCAACGAGGTGGTCGTCGACTACGACAAGGAGGCCGACCACATCACGACAGCGATACGCGTAAGTGCCGACCCGGAAGAGCATCCCGCCGCTTCGGAATCGTGAACAGTCAAAGACAGAAGCCACAACCCGTAAACCAGGGCTGTGGCTTCTGTGTTTCAATAATATGGAAAAGAAAGAACGAATCGTCATACTCGGTGCGGGTTTCGGAGGCCTGACACTCGCAAAGCACATCGACACGGAAAAATATGATGTCGTGATAGTGGACCGGCGCAACTATCACAGCTTTCCGCCGCTGTTCTACCAGGTGGCGTCAAGCGGGCTCGAGCCGGCCAACATAGCGTTTCCGCTGCGGCGTGAACTGCGCCGGCGCCGTATGCGCGGCATCCGTTACCACTACGGCAAGGTGACAGAGATAGACATGGCGCGGTGCGAACTCGTGACACAGTACGAGCGAGTGCCCTTCGACCGGCTCGTGATAGCCGCCGGCACCACCAACAATTTCTTCGGTATAGACGGCCTGGACGAGCATGTGTACACGATGAAAACAGTGCCCGAGGCTATACGCGCGCGCAACTCCGTGCTCGGCCACCTCGAACGCGCGTCGATAGAGAAAGACCCCGCCGTGCGCCGCAAGCTGCTCACGTTCGTGGTAGTGGGCGGCGGTCCGGCCGGGGTGGAGGTGGCCGGTGCCCTCGGCGAGATGAAGCGCTACATCATAAAGCGTGAGTACCCGACTATAAGCCGTGACGAAGTAAGGGTGATACTTGTGGAAGGCACGAACAAAGTGCTCGGCACCATGTCGGCCAAATCCAGCGCCGACGCCCTGCGCTCGCTCCACACCCTGATGGTGGAGACGCGGCTCGGCACCACGGTGAGCCATGTGGAGAACGACATCGTAACCTTTGCCGACGGCTCCACGCTCGAGGCCTCGACCGTGATATGGACCGCCGGGGTGACCGGCGTGCCTTTCAGGCTGACAGGCACCGACGTGACAGCCGGTCGCGGCGGCCGCTTTGCCGTGGACGAGTACAACCGCGTCGAGGGTCTGGACGGCGTGTACGCCATAGGCGATATCGCAGCCCATGCCGACGAACGATTCCCCCGCGGATGCCCGCAGATGGCGCAGCCCGCGATACAGCAGGGACTAAATCTCGCCCGCAATCTCAATGCCGACAGCTTCACCCGTCCGTTCGTCTACCGCGACAAAGGCAGCATGGCGACCATAGGGCGCAACCGTGCCGTGGTGGATATGAAGCACGTGCATTTCAGCGGCTTCCCGGCATGGTTCGTGTGGATGGCCGTGCATCTTATGAGTCTGATGGGCATGCGCAACAGGGCGATGGTGTTCATGAACTGGTGCATGAACTACTTCAATTTCGGTTCGCCGCTGCGTGTGCTCATGCGTCCGTCGCGCCTGCCGCTGCCGAGTTTTCGTGACGAGTGAATCTCCGCTGCGAAAAATTTCGTAAATTTGCGGACGATATGACGGATATACAGAACATATTGCCCGACGGGTGCGGCAGACCCGCCGTGATAGCCGGTCCGTGCAGCGCCGAGACCCGGCAGCAGATGCTGGCTACGGCCGAGGCTCTGTCGGCCAATGGTGTAAAGGTGTTTCGTGCGGGCATTTGGAAGCCGCGCACGCATCCCGGCGATTTCGAGGGGGTAGGCGGCGAGGGCCTCGCGTGGCTTGCCGAAGTGAAGCAGCGTACCGGTATGCTCACCGCCACCGAAGTGGCTACACGCTGCCATGTGGAAGAAGCCTTAGACGCCGGGACCGACATACTGTGGATAGGCGCCCGCACCACGGCCAACCCGTTTGCCGTGCAGGAGGTGGCCGACGCCATCGCGGCATCCGGCCGCGATGTGCCCGTGCTCGTGAAGAACCCCGTAAATCCCGATCTCGAATTGTGGATAGGCGCTTTCCAGCGGCTGTATAATGCCGGTGTGCGCCGTATCGGAGCCATACACCGCGGTTTCAGCGTGTACGGCAAACATCTCTACCGCAACATGCCGCAGTGGCGCATCCCCATAGAGCTGCGACGCCGCTATCCGGCGCTCCCCATATTCTGCGACCCGAGCCATATAGGCGGCCGGCGCGACCTCATCGCCCCGCTGTCGCAGGAGGCTATGGACATGGGTTTCGACGGCCTGTTTGTAGAAAGCCACATCAATCCTGACGCCGCCTGGAGCGACAAGAACCAGCAGGTGATGCCCGAGGTGCTTGCGGAAATAGTGAAAGGTCTTGTGGTGCGCGAAGGCAGCGATTCAAGCGAGAATCTCGTGCTGCTGCGGCGTCAGATCGACGAAATAGACGGCGAACTGCTCGACCTGCTGGAGCGCCGTATGCGGGTGTCGCGCGAAATAGGCCGGTACAAGAAAGAACACGGTATGCCCGTGGTGCAGATAGGGCGCCATGACGAAATCATGGACCGGCAGATGAAGGCCGCCGAGGCCGCCGGGATGTCGGCCGACTTCATGCGCAGCGTCCTCTCGGCCATACATGAGGAATCGGTGCGTCAGCAGGTCGAGATAATCAACAAATAGCTTACCCTTATTCGTGGAAATAAACGCGGCGTACTCGCGGCGATATTGAGGTCAGTATCTCGTAGGGGATAGTGCCGAGAGTGTCGGCAAGGCGCTCCACCGGTAGCGTCGGGCCGAAGATCTCCACCTGGTCGCCGAGCTGCACGCCGGCGGCGTCGGTGACGTCGAGCATGCACATGTCCATGCAGATGTTGCCCACGGTAGGACATTCCGTGCCGCGCACGCGGAACGAGGCATGGCCGCAGCCGAGGCGACGGTCGATTCCGTCGGCGTAGCCTATCGGCAGCGTGGCTATGAGGGAATCACGGTTGAGAACGCCTCGGCGTCCGTAGCCGACAGTTGTGCCGGCAGGATAGCGGCGCAGGGCTATGATGGTGGTGGCGAGTGTGGCTACCGGTACGAGTTCCTCGCCTCCGTGGCCCGGGGGCAGCGGAGAGATGCCGTACAGGCCGATGCCGAGGCGCCCCATGTCGTAGCTGTAAGGCGTGTGGCCGAAGCGCATCATTCCGGCAGTGTTGAGGACATGCCGGCGCAGCGGTCGGCCTATGAGGCTTTCCAATTTATCGCTCATGTCGCGGAAATTCTCGAGCTGCATCCCGGTATAGTCGTCCTGGTCGAGGCAGTCGGCCGTGGCAAGGTGTGAGAATACCGAAGCCACGTGCAGGTGCTTGTGACGCTTCAGCGCCTCGGCGAGTGCCGGAAGTTCCTCCATGCTGAAGCCCGTTCGGTGCATGCCCGTGTCGAGCTTGATGTGGATATTGATTCTGTCGGCCTCCTCACGTGCTATTCGTTCAAGTTCTTTCAGCGAGAAAACCGACGGCTCAAGGTTGTAAGTGACGAGCGCCCGGAAATTGGTGGTGATTGGATTCATCACCATCACGGGCATAGTGATTCCGGCCTCGCGGAGTGTGACGCCCTCGTCCACGACAGCAACAGCCAGACAGGCGGCTCCGTGGCTCTGAAGCGTCTTGGCTGCCTCTACGGCGCCTATGCCGTAGGCCGAGGCCTTCACCATCGCCACTATGCCGCAGTTGCGGGGCACGAACGTGCGGAACACGTTGAGATTGTGCACCATGGCATCGAGATTCACTTCCAGAACAGTGTCGTGGGCGGCGTTGGCGAGAATGTTGCGCACAGGACGCATCTGCGCCGGGTCACCGGCAACGAGTATCAATTCTCTCTCGAAATCCGAATTGACGAAGCGCTGGGCGAAGTCGGCCGCATCCGTGACGAATTCCGACGCCGTCAGCGGATTGAAGACATCGCGGCATGAACTTATTTCCGGGCCGACTCCCACAAGGCGGCTGATGCCGCGGCGGTGGATAAGTTCGGCCAGGCGTCCGTACAGCGACTTAATGTCGGCTCCCGGCTCATGCATGAGGTCGCCGCACACGAGCGTGAGGCTGCGTCCGGGTGTAATACGTCGCTGCATGAAATCCAGCGCGCCTTCGAGAGACTGGAGGTCGGGCGTGAAATTGTCGAAGAGCACCAGGCAACTGCCGTTGCCCTCGTTCACGTCGATACGTGTGGAGACATCGCGCACGGCCGCCATGCGCCGGCGCATGGCGGCGTCAGGCGTGACGCCCAGCTCATGAAGCACAGCGGCAGCTATTTCATCCTTGCCGCGGGCCTCGATTATGCGCATGTCCGGATACATGCGGCGCAGCGTGGCCGGGGCGTCCGGTTCACCGCTGTCGCATACAACGCAACGGCAGCCGTCGAAAAGGCGGCATTTCTCGTCGATTTTCTGTTGGCGCGAACTGAATCCGGCATCATGTTCGCCGGTGATGGCCGTGAGTACACCTACGTGCGGCCGTATTGTCCGTGCGAGCGTGTCCATCTGGTCCGGACTGTCGATGCCGGCTTCAATTATTGCATACTCAGACGAAGGGTCGACGGCATAGAGGCTCAGCGGTACGCCCACCTGCGAGTTCCAGGAACGCGGCGAACGCCATGCGCGCGGCAGCAGGGACGCGTGCAGCATCTCTTTAAGCTGTGTCTTACCTCGGCTGCCGCTGATAGCCACTACCGTGCCGGCATAAGCCTCTCGTGCCGCACTACCCAGCGCGCGCAGGGCATTCATCGTATCGTCGACCACTAGGAACGTGGCGTCGCTGACGCTGCGCATGATGTCCGGAATTGTGTCGACCATGAACACGCGTATTCCGCGCAGATACATCTCCTTGAGGTAGCGATGTCCGTCGCCGCTGCCGGTGCGCAGTGCGATGAACATTGTGCTGCCGTTGTCGGCCGGAAGGCTGCGGCTGTCTATGAGCAGAGAATCTATAGTCGGAGCCGTGCGTGCTCCTTCGATGCGTGCGCCGGTGGTACCGGCGATGTCTTCGAGCGAAAATTTCATAGGATTGGTGGCTGTGGGCGGTGGACTTCGCGGAGATACTGCGCGTGTCGGCGCGCTGCGGTCTCCTTTGTCGCCGCACTGAAATATGTTTCGGCAAAAACCTCGTATATATAATCGACGGCCGTTTCGGACGGATGTTTGAGATCCGGGGCGTAGAAGCGATAATCGCGCAGGTCGTCGCAGACTATCTCATAGGCCGGGAAATATTCGGCGCCGAGGGCGTCGACGGCAAGCATGAGGGTGGACTTGCTGATGTTGTTGGCATGGAGTCCGTCGGCCACATGCCGTACGGGGCTTACCGTGAATATGGTGCGTATGTTCTTTTGCCGCAGGCGCTCTATGAGGGGGCGCCACATCGCGGTGATTTCGTCCACGCTCATGCGACGGCGCACGAAACTGCCGGGCGGCAGGCGGTGGCAGTTGGCCACAATGCGGCCGGTAGCCGCGTATTCATATATATAAGCCGTGCCGAACGTCACGAACAGAGTGCAGCCTCCGGACGTGAATGCGTCGGTGAGCGCCCGGAAGCGGTCGTTCAGGGCGCGGAGCAAGGCCTCGGAATCCGGCGAACAGTAGCGCGCGGCGGCATCGAGACAATGCCACGTGCCGTCGACCTCCGTAAGGTCGCCGCTGCCGAATCCGCGGCCGTCGAGAGCCCGGTCCGCGGCAGTGGCCAGCGAAGCCGGATTGAAAAGCGGTCCCAACGGATTGGACGTCACGTCGAAGCCATATTGCTGAAGTCGTGCGCCCATATTGTCGGCAAAACATGAGCCGAGGAACACAAGGCGTTCGCCGGCCGTTATGGGCCGCGGACTTACGTTTGTTTCTATTTCAGTGCGGAAACGCATCAGTACATCTGATAGTCAATAGAAAGCACCTGGAACTCCGTGCGACGGTTGATCTGGTCGGCCGCTTCCTGGTCTGCTTCCGGAAGCGCCAGGATGTATTCTTCGGTGAGCACGTCACCCTCCTTGAACTGCGGATACTCACGGGCGAGCTTTTTGGTGATGGTCTTCGGGCGTGACTCTCCGTAGCCCTGCGACTGCAGGCGGTCGGGGGATATGCCGACGCTGATAAGGTAGTCGATGACCGAACGCGCACGGCGCCCGCTGAGGTCTATATTGTACTCGTCGGTGCCCTTACGGTCGGTATGCGAGGCCATCTCGATAGTTACGTTGGGATTGTCGCGGAGCACCTGTGCCATTTCGTCGAGCGCCGTCTTGCTTTCGGGGCGCAGGGTGGCCCGGTCGAAGTCGTAGAAGATATTGTCGATGACAACCGGTTTGGTGATGCTTGCGAGTATGAAGTCGACGTCGTATGTGGCGTCCTCCTCCGCGATGTCGCTCACGAACTCCTGCTTGGCGTTGAGGTAGCCTTTGGCTCCCGCCATCATGACATAGCTGACGCCGCGCTGTAGTGGGAAAGAGAAACTGCCGTCGGGACGGGCAAGCTGTTTCTGATTGCTCCCGTCGTTTCCAACGATGCGTATGACGGCGTTCGGTACCGGCTCCTCGTCGCGGTCGAGCACCCAGCCCTGGATGTTGATTTTGAGATCGGGCAGTTCAAAAGAATAGATGTGGTCGTAGCCGCGACCGTCGCCGCGGTTGCTGCTGAAGAATCCGCTTTCGCCTTTCGTGAACGTGATGCCGAAGTCATCGCCCTGCGAGTTGACCGGCCGCCCCATGTTGGTGACCTGCCAACCGCCCGACTTCGTGAGCCGTGCGCAGAACAGGTCAAGGCCGCCGTAGCCCGGATGACCGTCGCTGGCGAAATAGAGCAGGGAATCGGTGCGCACGTAGGGGAACGACTCGTTGCCGGGTGTGTTGATCCATTCGCCGAGGTTCTCCAGTGAGCCGACTCGCTCCTTCAGGTTGACGCGCCATATGTCAAGTCCTCCGCTGCCGCCCGGCATGTCGCTGCTGAAGTAGAGCCACTGTCCGTCGGGCGACACGGCAGGATGACCGTAGCTGCTGAGAGTGTCGGCTGTTATCTCATATTTCACCGCGGCGCTCCATTTCGCTTCGGAACGCTGCGAGGTGTAGATTTCCACGCCGGTGGGAGCGTTGGGCTCGCGGCGCGCGCGGGTGAGGTACATGGTCTGACCGTCCGGCGTAAAACTAACTATGCCCTCGTCGAACTCTGTGTTCAGTTCGCCCTCCACAGCCTGCGGACGCTGCCATTCGCCCCGTTCGTTCTTGGTGGCGAACCATATGTCGCCGTTCTTCATGCCGGTGATTTCGCTTTTCTGCGTGCCGAGCGCCTTCTCTGTGGTGGAAGTGAAGAACAGCTGGTCCTGAGGTTCGGAGAGATACATCGGCGCATAGTCGGCCCTGCGCGTGTTGAAAAGCTTGGGCTGCTTGACGACATAGCGTGTGGCCGGACTTTTCGCCGCAGCCATGCGGGCGCCGGCCAGACGGTCGGCCGCCGATTTGTCGTCGGGGTGGTATTTGAGATACTCCTCGTAGGACTTTACCGCGGCGGCATATTTGCCCTCGGCATGCAGCATGCGCGCTATGCGCAGCGTGAGCGTGGAGTCGGCGTAGCCATAGCGGCGCGCATTCTGATAGGCCGCCGATGCGCGCGCATACTGGTTGAGCTTTTCGTGACATTCGCCCATGCGGAAAGCAACCTCACCGCGCAGGGGGCGTTCCTCGCGTTTGGTGAGTTTGTTGTATATTTTGCGATAAGTTTTCGACGCGTCGAAATACTCGCCGCGTGCCAGCTGCTCGTTGGCGGTGCTCAGTTTGGCACCTCCGCAACCGCAGAGTACCGTAGCTGCCAGCAATGAGCCTATTATCAGAGTCTTTTTCATACGTTATTAACGAGTGAACCTCCGTTTTATTTTGGTGATTCAAAATTACGTATAATCCGCGAGACTGACAAATAAGAGGTGCCGATTCTTCACGAGTCGGCACCTCTTTATTTCTTCGGAAAGTATAATTGTTTTACTCGTTTTTCCGAGTGGTGTTTTTGAAGCAGTTATTAATAAGACGCCGTTTGTGGATGATAGTTTAATGGCAAATATTTAATTAACATAAATTCGTATATATGTTAAAATAAAGTTAAATATAGGTACTATGTATTGCAAAGTACCTTGTTGTGACTAAATTTGCGTCATGATAGAACGGGACGCCTGTCCCTGCATAAAAAAGACAAGAAATAATGAACATTGAGAATGTAAAATCACAAATGCGCAAGGGGATGCTTGAGTACTGCGTCATGCTCCTTCTTCAGCATGGCGACGCCTACGCTTCCCAGATGATAGAGCGCCTGAAAGAGGCGAGGCTCATCGTGATGGAGGGCACGCTGTATCCGCTGCTAACGCGCATGAAAAACGACGGTCTGCTGGCCTACCGCTGGGAGGAATCGCCGTCGGGTCCGCCACGCAAGTACTATACGCTGACACCATCCGGCGCTGCCGCCCTCCGCTGTCTCGACGAAGCCTGGGCCGAAATCAACCATTCAGTAAATCATTTACAAAACAATTAACTATAATGAAAAGAACATTTCCTGCAAACATCAACGGCAAGGTGTACAATATCGACGAGGACGCCTACGGACTGCTGCAAAAATACTTTACGCAGCTGCGTGAATCGTTTCCCGGCTCGGAGGGTGTGGAGATAAGCGCCGACATCGAGGCGCGCGTGGGAGAGATATTCGACGAGAAAATGGCCGACGGTCCGAAGGTCGTGACAATCTACGATGTCAATGAAGTGATCGAGCGCATGGGACGTCCCGAGCAGATCATTGACGACGAGGGGCGCCCGGCAGAAGCCGAGGATGAGGAGTCCAAGCCCTTCATCAGTTTCAATACGCCCAACAAGCGCCTTTACCGCGACACCCGCCATGCCGTGCTCGGCGGTGTGATAAGCGGTTTGGCGGAGTACCTGGGCTGGAACTGCAACATCATGCGGTTGCTGATAGTGGTGATCGCGCTGTTTTCATACCTGGTACCCGTATGCGTGATTTACCTTATAGCATGGATGGTGATACCGCCGGCCAGTACGTCGCGCCGCATACTGGAGATGCAAGGGCGGCCGGTGACGGTGGACGGAGTAGGGCGCACGGTGCTTGACGACTCCACGGTGACACCTCCCCCTTACAACAGTCCCGCGTCGGACGACGGCAGCGACAGTTTCGGTGTGCTTCTCGGCAAGGGCATGCGGCTTTTCGGCAAAGTGCTACTCGGCTGCCTGTTCGGCATAGGTGCGCTCGGACTTCTCGGCGCCGCGGTGTTCCTGGTTGTGGTAGTTGCCGTGATGGTGCTCGGCCTCGGCTACGACAGTCTCGGTCTGCTTTACGAGATTGTCGGTACGACGGCGATGCCGAAAGCCGCCTACATGCTTGTGTTCATGCTCTTCCTCGCCTTATCGATAGTAGTGCCGTGCATCGGGATAGTATGCGGCACGGGCGCCTCGCTGTTCAGGTGGCGCTGCAACTCGGTAGGACTGATAATCGCGCTTGTGGTGCTGGAGGTGCTGTTCATCGGCGGTTCTATCGTGATGTTCAACATGGCGAACCGTTGCGCGATAGCCTGCGCCACCGCCTCGACCATGCTGCTGCCGGGTATGGCATAGAGATAGAACCGGCTCTAATTACGGCTTAACCAATGACGCGCTGAACTCCCACAGCGCATAGATGGGGATGAACACTGCGAAAAGTGTGAACGGGTCGCCCGTGGGGGTTATGAGGGCGGCCACAATCATGAGTCCCACGATGGCGTGCCGGCGGTAACGGCGGAAAAACGAACGGTGCAGCAGTCCCATGCAGCCGAGCAGCCACGCCAGCAGCGGCAGCTCGAAAGCGGCGCCCATCAGCAGGACTATAGTGAAGAAATTCTCCATGTAGCTGTCCAGCGACACTATCGGCGTGATAGTGTCGCTGAGACTGTATGAAGACAGGAAGCGCAGGCACACCGGGAATACAAAACCGTAGCCCATGGCGGCGCCGAGATAGAACATGGCGTTGCCCAGTACGAAGGCCTTGCGCATGCCGCGTTTCTCGTTGTCGTAGAGTGCCGGTGCAACAAAAGTCCAAAGCAGATATATAATAATTGGGAAAGCAACCACGAAAGCCGTCCAGCAGGCCGCAGACATGTGCGTGAAGAACTGTGAGGTCAGTTCCACGCTCACTATCTCGACATGCATGGGCTTTTCCGCGCCTGCGCCGGCTGTGTCGAGGAATCCGTACAACCAGAAATCGGGATGGCACGGAGCCATGATCACATGGTCGAAAATCCACGGCATGGCTATGAATGCTCCAATACCCAGTACGCCCACAACGACGGCTATGCGCACCAGCACGGCGCGCAGGTCGTCCAGATGGTCCCAGAACGTCATTTCGGCAGCAGGACTGCCGTTGTCGCCCTTACCTGAGGCCACGGTTTATTCCTTTTTATCGCTGTCGTCGCGCTCGACCGGCCGGTTGATCTCGTCCTTTGCTTCCTCTATGCCTTGCTTGAAGCTGTGGACGCCCTTGCCGAGGCCGCGCATCAGTTCGGGAATCTTCTTGCCGCCGAAGAGAAGCAGCACGAGCAGCAGGATGATAAGCCACTCCCAGCCGCGCAAATTGCCTAAAAACAGAGGTATGAATGCAGTCGTTGACATAGTTGATGATGATTTTCAGAGCAAAGATAAGCATATTTTCGTGAAAAGTGAGTAACTTTGCAGCCGAATTGAGAATCATTATAAATTTTTTCATATGAAAGCTTACGTATTTCCCGGTCAGGGAGCGCAGTTCGTAGGCATGGGCAAGAATCTCTACGACGAGAACGCAATGGCCCACGACCTCTTTGAACAGGCTAACGATATCCTGGGTTTCAGAATCACCGATCTGATGTTTGCCGGCACGGACGAAGACCTCCGTCAGACAAAAGTCACCCAGCCTGCAATATTCCTCCATTCCGTAATCCTCGCCAAGAGCCTCGGCGACGAATTCCGTCCCGACATGGTGGCCGGCCACTCGCTCGGAGAATTCTCCGCACTGGTATCGGCAGGAGCCATGAACTTTGCCGACGGACTCAAGCTGGTAGCAGCCCGTGCACACGCCATGCAGCGCGCATGCGAGCTTAAGCCCAGCACTATGGCTGCCGTGCTCGCCCTGCCTGACGAGACGGTGGAGGCCGTTTGCTCCGAAGTCCCCGGCACGGTGGTCTGCGCCAACTACAACTGCCCGGGTCAGATTGTAATTTCCGGCGAAATCGAGTCCATCGACGCCGCCTGCGAGAAGCTGCTTGCCGCCGGTGCCAAGCGTGCCCTCAAGCTCAAGGTGGGCGGAGCGTTCCACTCGCCCTGCATGGAGCCTGCGCGTGCCGAACTTGCCGAGGCAATCGCCGCCACCGAAATCCATGTGCCCGTGTGCCCCGTTTTCCAGAACGTAGACGCGCTGCCTCACACCGACCCCGCCGAGATCAAGGCCAACCTTATTGCACAGCTCACCGCACCCGTGCGCTGGACGCAGACCGTGCGTAACATGATTGCCGCCGGTGCCACTGAGTTCGTGGAACTCGGTCCGGGCAAAGTGCTCCAGGGCCTTGTGTCGAAAATCGACCGCAACGTGACCGTATCGGGGATGCAGTGATTCATCTCCACAAAAGATAAAAACGAAAGGTCAAAGCCTCATATGCGGGTTTTGACCTTTTGCTTTCCCATGCCATTGCGATGGCAAATGCACTTTTTGCATCGGCTGTTCGTTTTATAATGTATTATTTTGTATTTTTGCAAACATGTTACAGTTCATAGCACGAATAAACGATAAATACTCCGTGGCCGAACTGGCACGGATGGCCATCGAGGGAGAATGTCGCTGGGTGGAACTTGACCTGCCCGGATGCTCGGAAGACTTCATACGGGCTACGGCCATAGAGTTGAAGGACTTGTGCGTGGAGACAGGCACATTTCTGACGATAGTGGACTGTCCCGAGGCAGCCCGTGAGGCCGGTCTGCACGGTGTGCAGCTGCGCGGCGCAAAGGCTGCCGAAGCCGCCAAAGTGCGCGAAGAACTCGGCGCCGAGGCTATAATCGGAATCGAGGTGGCCTCAGCCGCCGACATTTTGCGTGTGCAGAATCTCGATATCGACTATGCCACGCTGACGCCCGGCCTGACGCCCGCGCAGATAGAAAAAATTGTCGCCGATGTCCGCGAGGGCGGTTCGCAGTTGCCCATCGTCGCATCCGGAGAATATACTCCCGACGAGGCTATCGAGGTCATAGTGGCCGGCGCCTCCGGTATTGCTGTAAGTGCCGCTATCGCCGATGCCGAAGATCCCGTGGAAGCTACGAGGGTGCTCGTGGAAACACTTCGTGCCGCCAAATCATGAATTCCGACATCCGCAAGACAGGCTGGAAAGTACTCCTCGCTACCGCCATAGGCATAGGCGTGGTGATATGGATGTTTTCCCGCGAATTCAATCCCGAGGCCTTGCGCGGTATCACCTTCGACACACGCACGGTGGCGTGCCTTCTGCTGGCGGCGTTAGCCGTGGGCGGTCGTGATTTCGGTCTGACATGGCGTTTCCATGCCATCACCAACGGCGACATCAGTTGGAAGAGGGCCTTTCAGGTCGACCTGATGTGCGCGTTCACCTCAGCCATCACTCCATCGGCCGTGGGAGGCAGTCCGGCGGCCATCTTCTATCTCACCCGCGAGGGTCTGAGCGTGGGGCGCGCCACGACGCTGACGCTTACCACACTTATGCTCGACGAACTGTTCTTTGTGGTTTTCTGTCCGGTGATAGTGCTGAGCATACCCTTCGACCAGCTTTTCGGCGACGGCGGCGCAGTGCTCGGCAGCGTGAAAGTCATATTCTGGACTGTATATACCGTCATCGTTCTTTATACCGGTCTCCTGTACACGGGAACGCTATGGCGGCCGCATGCCGTGGCTTCGGCCATGCATAAGTTTTTCGGCCTCCGGTTTCTGCGCAGGTTGCAGCCGAAGATCGACCACATGACAGCCAATATGGTGACTACGTCCGAGACCCTGCGGAAATGCTCTCTGAAATGGTGGGCGCAGGTGTTCGGCGCCACCGTCGTGTCATGGTTCTCGCGTTACCTCGTCGTGAACGCCCTCTTTTGGGGCTTCGTGCCGTCGGCCGACGGTTTCCTTGTGTTCGGCCGTCAGTTCGTGGTGTGGGTCGTGCTTATGGTAAGTCCCACTCCCGGCGGCAGCGGAGTGAGCGAGTGGCTGTTCTCCAACTATTACGGCGACCTGATAGGCAACGTCAGTCTGGCGTTGCTGCTCGCCATTGTGTGGCGACTCTATTCATATTATGTATACCTCGTGGCGGGCGCTTTCATAGCTCCACGCTACTTCAAGAAAAGGACGAAATGAGGATAATGGCAATAATCCCGGCGCGCTACGCCTCAACCCGTTTTGATGTGGTGACAGTGGGTATAGACACGCCGGCCGACCTGGAAGAGGCGCGCCGCCTCTTGGAGAAATCATGACAGATCTTGATCGCAGAATAGCTCCGCCCGTCAGACCTTTCGGGCATATGGCGCTTCCGCCGGAACGAGTAATCGAATGCGGCCGCGGCACACGCCTGCACGTAATGGCCGACAGTTCATGCCGCCTCGTGAGGCTGTGTGCTGTGGGGCGGGGAGGCAAAGTCGAGGCACAGTCGCATGCCTCGGCCATCATGACAGCAGAAATACTTGCCGAAGGTTCCGCGAGTTTTGATGCCGATACCACCGCCGAAATCATAGACTTCAACGGAGCCAGCATAGCGGGCCGTTGCTCCGACCATTTTACCCGTCTGGACATTACCGCCATGGCCGGTGCGATGCCCGAGCTGCTGCCGGTATTTTCCGCATTGCTCCGCGAACCGTCGTTCTCACGCAAGCGCATGGAGTCGGTACGCGCGATGCTGATGTCACAGTGCGCCTGCGAACAGAAGCGCGTAAGCACTATCGCCACGCAGGCATGCTTCGGCCTTATAGCGGGACACGGTCACGCCACGGCCCGGAAGCCCGTGCCGGAAGATTTTGAACAGGTGGGCGAGCAGAAAATCATGGCGTCCATCGGCCGGATATTCGCGGCCCCGAATGTGGATGTATTCCTAAGCGGAGGGGTAACTCCGGAGCTTGAGTCGGCGGTCGTGGCAATGGCCGACTCGCTGAACGACGGAGTGCGTACGGTGCCTGATATCCGGCCATACGTAGCCGAGTCGCCACAGCTGAAGCATATCGAATGTCCCGGAGCCGAGCAGAGTGCTGTGGTGTGTATGCTGCCGGTGATAGGCCGCAGTCATTCCGACTACCTGCCGCTGCGTATCGCCGTGACGGCTCTCGGCGGATTCTTCGGCAGTCGGCTGATGCGGAATATACGCGAGGACAAAGGTCTGACCTACGGCATATCGGCCTGCCTGAACGGTACGCATGAGGGCGGTTATGTGGAGATTTCAGCCCAATGTGCGCCGGGCTATACCGAACGGCTGCTTGACGAACTGAAGGGCGAGCTGCGGCGTATGGCTACAGTGCCCCTCGACCGCGACGAACTCCTGCGCATGCGGCTGTACGAGCAGACCAGAATAGCGTCCATGATGGACAACGCCATCGCCAGCGGCGACCAATACATCACGCAGCTTATTGTCGGGCTGCCTGACGGATATTTTGAAAACCAGGAACGGATTACGGCACAAATCACATCCGAAGAAATCGCCGAAGTAGCGGAACGCTATCTGCGGCCGGAAAATCTGCGCGTAGTGATAGCAGGTTAAAAAGAAGCGCTATGAACGACTTTGAGACTGAATGGCAGAAAATGCTGAATGGCGAACCATATGAGGCCGGCAGGCGTGAGTTTTATGATTTGCTTGTGCGCACACGCATGATAATCAAGGAATACAACGAAACGGCACCGGATAATGCCGGGCGTCTGACCGAGATTCTGCGCGGTCTGTTGGGATCATGCGGCGAGCGTGTCACAATGAATCAGCCGTTCCGCTGCGACTACGGCTGTAATATTCACGTAGGCGAGGATTTTATAGCCAACTTCAATTTTACGGTACTGGATGAAGCGCGCGTAACCATAGGCGACCATGCTTTCATCGGACCGAATGTCAGTATCTACACAGCCTGTCATCCCCTCGATCCGACAGAGAGGGCGAAATTCACGGAATGGGCCGAGCCTGTGACGATAGGCGATAATGTGTGGATAGGGGGAAGTGCCACAATTCTTCCGGGAGTCACCATCGGCAATAATGTCGTCATCGGTGCCGGTTCGGTGGTGGCGAAAGATTTGCCCGACAATGTAGTGGCCGTGGGCAATCCGGCGAGGATAGTAAAACATATATAATCCGGCCGGAAACCGCCGAGATGTTATTCGGGACGGAACGTCTCGAATCGACCGTCGGTGTACAGCACCATTATCTGTTGCACGCGGGCTGTATCGCCCATGCGTACTCCGGCATTGTTCAGCGCCTGCATCGCTTCGGCCGAGATCGGTCGTTCGGGGTTGTTGCGTGGCTGATTGTACTGCGATGACACGTTATTGTTGTTGTCCTGATTCTGGTTGCCTCTTGGTTGTTTGTCGGGATATTCCGGCGCATGGGCTATCAGAACAGCCTCATAACGTGGCTCCTGTGCTTGTGAAGGTGCGGTTTCGGGTTTGATTTGAGGCTCTGAGAATCGCGTATTCGGATTAACTTCCATCTGCCCCTCGCCAAACATCAGCCACAACACGTTAAGCGAAGGAAACGCCTCGTGAATTTTTGCTATAAGCTCATTGCTGATTTTTTTATTTCTGCCGTTTAACAGCTGAGACAGAGTAGGACGTGGAATGTCGGCACTGTCGGCAAACTGCGAACTTGCTATATTTTTAGCAGTCATAAACTGGCGGAGGCGTGTTGCGATATCCATAAAATTGGTTATAAATGCTAATAAGGAATGCAAATTTTTGGATATGCAAATGTAAAGAGAATAATTGTAAATTCCAAATTTGGGATTAGAAATTTGTTGTTTAGTTTTGAGAATTAGTTGTGTGTTTACAAATGGAATAGTGAGAAGTTGTGTTTCCTTAAGGATGAGTTGTTTAGTATAAGTGCTATAATATACCAATATTTATAAATAGAATTTAAAGTGTAAAATCAACAAAGGGGTAGGCTGGTTAGTGAAAGGGGTTTAGTTATGCAATATTCTAAACCTTTAATATAATAATTATACATAGCATGTATGGGTATCAATTAGTTATCGGTAATATAAATAAATGTTAATTCTTGCTAATTGCTAATTTGTAAATTGTTTTGAATTGTGAAATTATAATTTGAAATTTGCGAAATTGAATAGAGATCCATGGTATAAACATAAATTTACAATTACAAAACTTGCCAAAATTTACATTTGGGATTCTGATTTTGCAAAACTGATTTGCTAATGTAAAACGTAAATCTTTGCTTTGCTCAATAATTCAATATTCTCGTAACTTATTGCTGCTCTTTACTAATACAACACTCTCAGAGCGTTAAAGTTCTTTTGAAAATGAGTTAAAGTTTGTGTAAGTATTCTGATTTTTTGATATTTGCTGATTCATTAGCTGTTTTTCCCGCTTTTCGTGGTTCCGGTTGATCCTGGAGTAGTTTTGGGGTTTCGACATATTGCACCATATCAGTCGGTGCCATGGTCCTTCCATTTTTGGCTGGTTGGGAAAATTTTACTAATTTTGCGTAATTAATATAAGATAAATACATCATATACAATGGAACGAGAAGTTCGAGTGAGATTTGCTCCGTCTCCTACGGGGCCTCTGCATATAGGCGGTGTGCGCACGGCACTGTTCAATTATCTTTTTGCGCGTCGTAACGGCGGCAAGATGATTCTTCGCATAGAGGATACCGACTCACAGCGCTTTGTACTCGGTGCGGAGGATTATATTAACGAAGCTCTGGCATGGCTCGGCATAGGCATAGACGAGGGCGTGCGGGAAGGCGGCCCCTATGGACCGTACCGACAGAGCGAACGCCGCGACATATACCGTAGGTATGTGAAGCAGCTTCTGGACGCAGGTAAGGCGTATTACGCTTTCGATACGCCGGCCGAACTGGAAGCAAAGCGAGGAGAGGTAGCCAATTTCCAGTACGATGCATCGACAAGAATGCAGATGCGCAACTCTCTCTCCATGCCGGCGGATGAAGTGAAGGCTTTGCTTGACGGCGGTACGCCTTACGTGGTTCGTTTCCTTGTGGAACCCGGACGCGATGTGGAGGTGGACGACCTTATCCGCGGCAAGGTTGTCATAAAGAGCGATATTCTTGACGACAAGGTGCTGTATAAGAGCGCCGACGACCTGCCTACCTATCATCTGGCAAACATTGTCGACGACCATCTGATGCTTGTCAGCCATGTCATCCGCGGAGAAGAGTGGCTGCCGTCGGCTCCGTTGCATGTGTTGCTGTATGAGGCGTTCGGCTGGACGGATACCATGCCGCAGTTCGTGCATCTGCCGCTGCTGCTCAAGCCTGACGGTAAAGGCAAACTTAGCAAACGCGACGGCGACAGGCTCGGCTTCCCCGTATTCCCCCTTGAATGGCATGACCCCAAAAGCGGCAATGTGTCGTCAGGCTACCGTGAAAGCGGCTATCTGCCGGAGGCTGTAGTGAATTTCCTGGCTTTGCTGGGCTGGAATCCCGGCGACGATACGGAAGTGATGTCGATGGACGAACTTATCGATAAATTTGACTTCCATCATTGCTCCAAGAGTGGCGCGAAGTTCGCGTTTGAGAAGGGCAAATGGTTCAACCATACGTACATCCAGGCTATGGATGACGCCCGTCTGGCAGAGCTTTTCAAGCCTGTCATGCTTGAGCACGGCGTGAATCCCGAGGCATTCAGCGACGAATACATCCGTCGGGCTGTAGCGATGGTGAAGAGCCGCGTCAACTTCGTGAGCGAGCTTTGGGAGCATGCGCGTTTCTTCTTCGTGGCGCCGGAGGAATATGACCCGAAAGCCGTGAAGAAACGCTGGAGTGCCGATACTCCCAGCATTATGCGGGAGCTCGTCGGGAAACTCAATGCGGCCGGTGATTTCGCTTCGGCGGCTCTCGAACCGCAGATACTCGGCTGGATCGCCGAAAAGGAATACCACCTCGGCAACGTGATGAACGCTTTCCGTCTGGCTGTGGTGGGCGAGTGCAAGGGGCCGCATATGTTTGACATCACCGAACTTATGGGCCGCGAGGAAACGGTGCGCCGTATAGAGGCCGCTGTAGAGAGAATCCATCCTGCCGACGAATGAATCCTTTCTATAATGCCGGAATCGCGGCATATAGCGCTGCGGTGCGTCTGGCCGCCGTCAGGTCACCCAAGGCGGCCAGCATGACGGGTACCAAGGCAATCTGTGCGCCGCATGAATTCGACGGCAGGCGTCTGGAAGCTCTGCTCCGACGCTTTGGCGAAGGGGCGATACTATACTCCGAGCTTAAGAAAGGCGCCGTTCCGTCGGCCGATGTGCGTTATATAATAGTTGATTGCTTCGGTCTGCTGAGCAGTCTGTACCGCTATGGCGACGCAGCCCTGATAGGTGGCGGATTCGGCGTGGGGATACACAACCTCAACGAAGCCGCCGTATATGGCATACCGGTGGTATTCGGTCCCAATCATTCCAAATTCAAGGAGGCCGGAGACCTGATTGAATGCTGCGGAGGTATGTGCATGCACGATGCGGGGGAGGGACGCGCCATCCTGACGCGACTATATGATGATCCCGCGATGCGTCGGGCCTGCGGCGCAAAGGCCGGGAAATACATAAAGGACAATATTGGTGCCACTGACCTTATCTATGAAGAAATTTCGTAAAATATACTGAGACATGATTAAAGTTGGAATCCTTGAAGCCGCATCGGCCCATGGTGCCGAACTGGTGCGTATTCTTCTGCATCATCCCGACGTTGAACTGGCCTGGGCCCAGAGCAGTGTGGCTCAGGGCCCACTGTCGGCATTCGTGCGCGGTATTTCAGGTGATACCGACCTGCAGTTCGGACGCCTCGCTCTGGCACCTGTCGACGTCATAATCAACTGTTCCAGTGTGCCGGTAGCTCCGGAATTCCTTGACGCCACGGCTGTCAGTCCGGAGGATGTCCGTGTCATAGAGATGGGGGCATACGAGCCGGACGGTGATTGCGTGTACGGTCTTTGCGAACTGAACCGCAAGGCGCTTGTGCGCGGCGCCAGGCGCGCATGCTGCATATCGTCGTTGTCAATGGCCGTGGAGCTGGCCTTGCTGCCTCTGGCAAAGCATCTGCTGCTGAATGCGCCGGTGTCGGTTGCCGCCGCGATCGGCGTAGGCGCCACGCGTGCCATATCGCACCGAGGCATGGGACATATACCCGAATGCGAGGAGATAGTGTCGGTGCTGCGCACGGTCCAGAGCAGTTTCGCGCAGCCGCTTGACATCGTGGAGATGCGTTGCGGGGGTGCCGACGGCATGATGGCTGTGGTAAGCATGCAATGCCCCGTAAGCATCGGCGAACTGCGTCCGCTGTATGAAAAATTCTACGAAGACCATAACTTCACATATGTAAGCGCCGAGCCAGTGGATACGCGTGATGTGGCCGGTACCAACAAGTGTATGCTGCATCTTGATAAAGACGGCGACACTCTGAGGGTTACATCGGTACTGGACCCGGCGCTGAAAGGCTCTGCCGGCAATGCGGTGCACCTGCTGAACCTGCTGTTCGGGCTGCACGAGCGTACCGGTCTTGAGCTGATAGCCAGTTCGGACTGATGCCCGTAGATATAAAAAATATTATATCTCACATCAAAAAGGCTTTAAACTTTCGTTATTGGCGTTTTTTTTATAATTTTGCAGAACCTAATGACCATAATTAGAGTAAAATCTACTATAAATTAATATTGATAATCCAATGAAAAGAGTCTACACGTTCGGCGACGGTAAAGCCGAAGGCGATGCCGGGATGCGAAATCTTCTCGGCGGTAAAGGCGCAAACCTGGCGGAAATGAATCTGCTGGGCATGCCTGTTCCTCCCGGTTTCACTATTACAACCGAAGTCTGCACCGAGTATACACAGTTCGGTAAGGACGAAGTAGTGAAACGCATAAAGAGCGATGTCGAAAAGGCTGTGGCCCACGTCGAAGCCCTTACCGGCAAGAAGTTCAACGATCCCGCCAATCCCCTCCTTGTGAGCGTGCGCTCCGGTGCCCGCGCCTCCATGCCCGGCATGATGGATACCGTCCTCAACCTCGGCATGAACGACGCTACCGTGGAGAGCCTCGCCGCCAAGAGTGGCAATCCCCGTTTCGCATGGGACAGCTATCGCCGCTTCGTGCAGATGTATGGCGACGTGGTGCTCGGCATGAAGCCCAAGAGCAAGACCGACATCGATCCTTTCGAGGAAATTATGGACAAGGTCAAGGAGGAGAAAGGCATCAAGCTCGACACCGAGCTCAATGTCGACGACCTCAAGCAGCTTGTGCGTCTCTTCAAAGGCGCTGTCAAGGAATATACCGGCAAGGACTTCCCCGAGGACGCATGGGAACAGCTCTGGGGCGGTATCTGCGCAGTATTCGACAGCTGGATGAACGAGCGTGCTATCCTCTATCGCCGCATGAACCAGATTCCGGAAGAGTGGGGTACTGCCGTTAATGTGCAGGCCATGGTCTATGGCAACATGGGCGACAATTCCGCTACCGGCGTGGCATTCTCGCGCGATGCCGCCACCGGCGAGAATATCTTCAACGGCGAATACCTCATCAACGCCCAGGGCGAGGATGTAGTGGCCGGTATCCGCACACCGCAGCAGATCACTATCGAAGGCTCGCGCCGCTGGGCTGCCCTCCAGGGCATCAGCGAGGAAGAGCGCAAGGCAAAGTACCCCTCGCTTGAGGAGTCGATGCCCGATTGCGCCCAGGAGCTCTTCCGCATAGCCGACAACCTCGAGGCCCACTACAAGGACATGCAGGACATGGAGTTCACCATCCAGGACGGCAAGCTGTGGATGCTTCAGACCCGCAACGGCAAGCGCACCGGCGCAGCCATGGTGAAGATTGCCATGGACCTGTTCCGTGCCGGCGAGATTGACGACAAGACTGTGCTCCTGCGCATGGAGCCGCAGAAGCTTGACGAGCTGCTTCACCCGGTATTCGCAAAGGCCGACCTTAAGCGTGCCAAGGTTGTGGCCAAGGGTCTTCCCGCATCTCCAGGTGCAGCTGCCGGCCAGATCGTGTTCAACGCCGAGGAAGCCGAGGCATGGGCAGAGAAGAAGCGCAAGGTGGTGCTTGTCCGCATCGAGACTTCACCCGAAGACCTTCGCGGTATGGCTGTGGCTCAGGGCATCCTCACGATGCGCGGCGGCATGACAAGCCATGCAGCCGTTGTGGCACGCGGCATGGGCAAGTGCTGTGTCAGCGGTGCCGGAGAAATTAAGATCGACTATAAGGATAAGACAGTAGAAATGGGCGGTAAGGTTTACCATGAGGGTGACTGGATCTCGCTCAACGGTTCTACCGGCGAGGTCTATGACGGTCAGGTACCCACTACCGAGCCTGAACTCAGCGGCGACTTCGGCAGCATCATGAACATCGCAGCCAAGTACACCAAGACTCTCGTACGCACGAACGCTGATTCTCCGCGCGATGCCCGCCAGGCCCGCACATTCGGTGCACAGGGTATAGGTCTGTGCCGTACCGAGCATATGTTCTTCGAGGGAGACCGTATCGACAGCGTCCGTGAGATGATTCTCGCAAGCGACGAAGAAGGCCGTCGTATAGCGCTGGCTAAGCTTCTGCCCATGCAGCGCGGCGACTTCGAGGGCATCTTCGAGGCTATGGACGGTTTCGGCGTGACAATCCGCCTGCTTGATCCGCCTCTGCACGAGTTCGTGCCCCACCAGACCGCCACTCAGAAGGAGCTCGCCGACAAGCTCGGCCTCTCTCTCGCCGACGTTAAGGCCAAGGTGGACAGCCTCGAGGAGTTCAACCCCATGCTCGGTCATCGCGGTTGCCGTCTCGGCATCACATACCCCGAAATCACCGAGATGCAGACGCGTGCCATCATAGAGGCCGCCCTCGCATGCAAGCGTCGCGGCATTGACGTACATCCTGAAATCATGATTCCTCTCGTGGGCTCCCTCAAGGAAATCCAGCACCAGGCCAACGTCATCAACACCACGGCCGGAAAGGTATTCGAGGAGCAGGGCGAATCTCTGCCCTACCTCGTAGGCACCATGATAGAGGTACCCCGCGCAGCTCTCACTGCCAACGAGATCGCAAGCGTGGCCGACTTCTTCAGCTTCGGTACCAACGACCTCACGCAGATGACATTCGGCTTCTCGCGCGACGATGCACCCAAGTTCCTCAAATTCTACAAGGAGCACGGCATCATCAAGACCGATCCTTTCGAGGTCCTTGACCAGGAAGGCGTGGGACAGCTTGTACGCATGGGCGTAGAGAAAGGCCGCAGCGTTAAACCCGAACTCAAGGTCGGAATCTGCGGCGAACATGGCGGCGAACCTTCCAGCGTCAAGTTCTGCGCCAAGCTCGGTATGAACTACGTAAGCTGCTCGCCCTATCGCGTGCCCATCGCCCGCGTAGCTGCGGCGCAGGCTGCCATCGAAGACTGAAACATTTAGTTTTCGGCTGAAATCACAGTTCAATAAAAAAATGGGGATCTCGAGACATCGAAATCCTCATTTTTTATTGTTTCCATCCAAAAAACCGACTTAAAATCGAAAATCGAGTCGTTTTTGACGGATTAATATGTAATTGTTTGCGGGATAGAGCCTAATGCTTATTTGTATGTGCTGAGAGCGTCAACAATTCTTTGTTCCTCGCTGTGGCCGACCGTTGAAAGCCGCAGCAACGGGAGACCGTAGTTTGCAAGAATATGGTCTTTCATTCGATCTCGCTTAAATTGTTCTGTCTGTTCGTTATGATAGCTGTAACCATCCGTTTCTATCGCAAGCAATGGCTCTTTTGTGACGCGGTTAATTATCAGGAAGTCAATATGTGTAGAGGGATGTAATGCATATTTTGCCTCTTGTTCCGGCAACTCAGTTGTGTCACAAATTAAGTATCTCATAGGATAATTTCGCAGAGCCTTGATATGAGACAGGTGCGGATATGTAGTTCGTATCTTCTCAATTAAATCAAATGTCAGATTCTCAGAAGCGTATTCTGAATCATTTTCACGACGAAATTGTTCTACATGAGTAAATAGATAATCAAATATAGAACGGAGTTTACTCTGTATTACAGCTCCTTGCTGATATCGTATGTATTCAAGAAGGTCGTGTATGTTACCTTTGAGTTTCTGAGGATTGCCGCTAACTACAAGGCAAAAGATATCTTTGGCACGGGAGACGGCAACATTTAGCAGATTGGCATTGTCAGTAAATTCCGTGATAATGTCATCAGTTACACTCATTATGATTACGTCTTTCTCCCGGCCTTGGTATTTATGGACGGTGGCGACTTCGACATCCGGGATTTGAGCATGAAATTGGTCAACTTGCTTGTTGTATGGTGCAATGATGCCGGTTTGTGCTCTATTTTTCAGGATCGGTAATAATTCAATCTTGACGGCATCTATTTCACGTTGATTATAATGGCCACGACAGTGCTGACCTGGTATGGTAGTAAGTGCAAGCAAATGTTTTTTATTGTCGTTGCGTTTAGTCATAATAAGCAAATTCCCTCCATAAAACTTTTGATTGCAAAAGTTTATTATATCCGGATGACATCGATAATGTTCACGAAGAAGAGTTTCAGGAACTATCGGTAGTGTGGCTAAAACTGAGCTTAAGAAGCTATGTGTTGCGACATCATATGAGTCAGGAATATCAAAGGATTTACGAATTTCATCCAGTTTTAAATTATCCTCATCGGTCACGACATTGGGTAGCTGCATGGTATCTCCAACAATAACAGCATTCTTTGCACATGTGAGTGCCAACAAACCCGTTTCAACGGACACTTGCGAGGCTTCGTCCATAATTACATAGTCGAAAATAGTATCACTGTTGAAGCATGTTTTGGATGAGAATGTCGTGCTGAGAACAATAGGATAGTTGTCCAGCACTTCCTTCGAATTATTGAATAGATCTTGGACAGAGGCTATTATTTTGCGCTCGTTTTTATATCGTTGTGCAAGACTTGCTTTAAGAATTGTCATTGAATTATCAGTCAATGGCTTCATCAGTGCGGCAGCATTGATTTGAGACAGGTGATTTTCAATATCATAAATCTCCTGTTTCAGTTCCTCGATTTTGCGTATATAGAATAGCCAGTCAAGCAGGGAAATTAGCTGAGGAATAGACTCATAGGACAGGTTTTGCTTTATATCCATTGAAAAGCGAAGGTACAGTTCAATCATCAATTTGTCAAACATACATATGATACGCTTCATTAGGTATGTTGTGTCGGCCTGATATATATTCGCAAAACTCTTCAGTCGCTGTGAAATTTTAAGGATGTTGGAAGAAGCCGTTTTGACTTCCTTCTTGTTTAGCTCTCCGGCATATTCCTTTTTGTAATGTGCCTTTTCCACTTCGATTTCAGCCAGTTCTTGCCGGCAGGTGGCTAACCTTTCCTGCATCTCAAAAATGGACTCAACATTTTCAAGACTGGCTTTCACTTCTGAAGAAGCGCGCTTCAATTCTATGCCATTTTTACTCCATGAAGTCAGTTCCGGATTCAGAGATGGTTGGTTGGCAATGAAGGCCTCCTTATTCTCTTTATTGCCCAATGGCGCCACAAGGAAGCCAAGGCCGTTTTTACTAAGTTTCTCCAAAACATTCTCTGTGGCAGAGTTATTGTTAGAAACAACCAATATCGACTTGCCCTCCACAAGTAGGTTGGCGATGATATTAAGAATGGTTTGAGTCTTACCGGTTCCCGGAGGCCCCTGGATGACACTTATTTGGTTCGATAGGGCTGCTTTTACAGCTCTTAGCTGACTGGCATTGCATCCAAATGGGAACAGTATCGTACCAGTCTTATTTTTCTTTATTCCAAGCCGAGAATCCAGATAAACAGCGGCTGCCGTTTCCTCATCTACAAAGTCAATCTTTGCATATATAGCAGGCAAAATTCCTTCCGAAGTTCCATCTTCTTCATTGGCACCGAGAGTGTTAATTCCGGCACATTGATGCATGTAATTGAATACTGCTGCCGCTTTACCGACTATACAAGATCTTTTAATGTCTACAGCGTTCCCCATAAAGTGCCGAATGAAACCATTTGTGAACTTTATGGCGTAATATTTTTCTGTATCTCCAACGAACAGATGAATTGACATAACATTATTTTGTCGCCTACCATCCGCATAAATGTGGCAGTTCTCGATATTGAGTGTCAATGGATTGGTCAACCAAAACACATTTTTTCTTGAATAAGAATAAGTCTTGTCAGAATTCTGAAATTTAATTGCATACTGATGACCGTCAAGTCGAATTGATTCAACTTGAAACGTCTTATCCACACCATTGATTAATATGATATGATTTTCAGGATTCATTTCTATTTCGTATCTCAAACTTCTTTGGCATCTTTTCACAAAGAAACATTATAATTCCTTCATTCCAAGAGCTTTGAAGTATCTGTAAGTGTAATCATAGTAAACCGGCAAGCGTGTTGAATCTTCAGGAAAACCTTCCGGGGTTTTCCGTCCATTTCCTTCTGGAACACAGATAACCATCCCCTGACGAGCACGGGTGAGAAGCACCCGATATGCATTGAGCATATATTTCTGTGTCTCAATGTTTTTCTCAGGTGTCCACTGGGTTCGGCCGTTAAATTTCCAAAATGTCCATTTATTATTATCATAACGCATGTCTGCATCCCATAACACACATGCGAAATCCACTTCAAGCCCCTGAACCTGTATTTCGGTGGCTGCCTCTTCAAGATAGTTGGATGATCTTACATCTGTTTTATCCTCAAGGAACCAGTGTACGGCGTTGTCTTCGCCTTGAGGCAGAACATGAACAGCTAAGGGTTTAAAACGGGCGGAAACTTTTGAAATAAGTATGCCTGTTTGTTGCGTGCCTCTCGCTTGTTGTCTAAGCCACTCGCGGGCTTTATCCATACTGCGAGTGAGTACTATCGGATAGCAGTGACTAACGACGTCTTTATATAACTCAGCAGCATTCGGATCAAATGATAGCAAGGAATGAACAAATGCTGAAAGTCTTTCAGCTCTGAATGAGCGTAGGCTCACTCCGAGATGCAGTTTATCCGAAAATTTAACGTTCGGATTATGTTCAAGAAGTTCGTTTACCTTTCCTTCGGCATATTCCGGTTCGGTAAGTTTATCGGAAATATATATTTTCCAATGAGGGAATCTGTCCTTGAGGGCAGTAATCCATTCTGAAATGCCGCCTTCACCGGTATTTATTTCCTGCCCTCCGCCTATAAGGCAAACAATCGTTGCCCAATCTTCCCTCTGGTCGAGTGACCAAATAAGAAATGCAGCCTCTGACATCGGGAAATTGGCGACTTTAAGTTTGTTCCCGTATGTACCTCCTCGTTTCAGATAGTCCGCAATGCGCTTGTGGGTCCAGGCTCGTTGTGCTTCATCGAATATTGCAACATGTTCTACTTCGCCATATCCACATTGCTGAAGTTTTATGGCTTTTTCGGGATCGATTTCGAGTTTACCATCTGCTACTGGATTCTTTATCTTAGCAAGCATATTATCCCTGTAGCGATGGATAATCTGGATGAACTTGCTTACTTCACGACGAGAATCCGAAAGTTTTTTATCGTCGCCATTTTCTCGTGATTTCGTATAATTGTCTCGTGCAAGAGCTTCTGTCAGTACAGCGACAAGAGGACCATTGCCTGAAAGGTAAACTGCGCCATCTTCCTCATTGAACGAACCATCGAATTGATAGGATTGCTTGACAGCAACATCGAGACCAACCAGAGTTTTCCCCGCGCCGGGAACACCGGTAACAAAGCAAATGCTTTTTTCTCCTTCTTTCTTAGAGTGATTGATTACTTCAAGTATATACGCGATAGTAGTATCGGTAGTCACTTTGTCTGCTTCGTGTCGAGTTATGTTCTCAACGGAATGATTTTCATAAAGAGAACGTGCTGCTTCAATGATAGTAGGAGTGGGGGTGTATGGACTAATAATCCAATTCTTTATTGAACTCGGAGTAGTTGCATTAACATGTCGCAAAACGTCTTGAATAATTTCTTGCAATCCGCCGGCACCGGTAATCAGTGGATTGAATATTGAGTCGCTATAAACCGATGGCGTAAAAATACTTGATGATGACGCATGTTTTGTCGGAATTAAAATGGGAACAATAATCCGGTCGTGGCTATAGCGATGAAAATTCTTTAAGTCAAGAGCATAGTCCATCACTTGTTCTACATCTGACTGCAACGTATCTTTCTGCCCGATCTTGAATTCAAGACAGAAGATCATTCCCCTTAAAAGTAAAACTACATCTATACGTTTACCAAGGCGAGGGATGTTATACTCAAATATAATCTCCGCCTCTTCATCTTTCCAAGGTAAAAGAACACTTTGCAAAAGAAGGATTTCACCTAACCAAGCCTCATCTGTCGTAGTCAACACTTGTCCATGAAACGCATCGTGGATGCGTCCCAAAATTGAATACGGATCGGCTTCAACGAAGGTTCTGAAATCCGATATGTACAGACATCTATTGGCTCCTTTTATAGACATTGGAAATTTAGTATATCCTTAGTGCAAAGTTAGCATTTATTTAGTATAAGTATGCACTTTTAGCGAAAAATACTTATTTGCCAATAACTTGCTATTGTGCTGGAATACCTGCTGTATAAGTTCTTGCGAGTGCTGTCTGTATGCTTTTATATTTTCATAGAAAAACAGTCGTCACTTGCCGATGCAGAAACGGTTAATTTACTGATATACAGATGGGTATAAATCTAATCCGTACAAGTGACGTGAATTTTCTACGTTAGTAAGTGGTTAACCGTCTGCTATTTAAGTTCTTACAAGCCGCATTTGCCAAACCGACAACAGTGACTCAATGCAAAGATAGCTATAATACTCCGATTATCAAAGGAAGAATAGAAAATTATGCACAATACAATTTAGTATTCAAATATTTGTTACCTTTGTATTTAGAAAGGCCTATTTGAACAATAAGGATAAAAGGATATGATAATTCCATCAGAGGATTTGCAGAAAAGAATAGTAGATACCATTCATTACAGATTCTATGATAGGTTAGATCTGTATGATGTGTATCGCTGGCTCGACAACTTCCAAGATGACGAGCAGGAAATGGCTGTATCCGTATTGGAAAAGTTGGAATACTATCGCGAAGAAGACCTGCTTGGAATACTTTATTCAAAACTTGATACTATTTTTGAGGATGTGTGGCGTGAGTTTCAAAAGCCATTTCGTGTCTTGTTTATGCCATTAGGCAAGCCTGGGAAAAGTGGACATGTCATTCAGTATTTAGTAAAGAATCTATTTAAGAATAATCCACCTGCGCACGTAAAAGGAATAGTATATAATAATCATCCTAAGGATATAGTTATTGAATCTCTAACTGATGAAGATGTCATAATATTTCTTGATGATATCATTGGCTCTGGAGATTCATTTGCGACAGCTTGTAAGCTCACGTATGAAAAAGATAAAAAGAGTGGAGATATAGAGCATATAAATAATAAATGGACAATAGGGAATATTGTGAAAGCAGAAGCACCATATAAGATTGTCATTTTAAGCTGTATTTTAATGGACAAAGGAAAAGCTAGGATAGAAAATGATTTTCCATATGTAAAATTGTATGGTGATGTTAGAGTGCATGCTTTTAGTAAAAAACAGTCACCTTTTGGTGGATATTACAAGATGAAACAGATCAGAGAGTTCTGTTATAAGTATGGACGACAGATATGTCGTGGACGAGAATTAGGTTATTCCAATTCTCAGGCCTTGGTATTATTCGCTCATGCAGTACCCAATAATACACTACCAATTATATGGATTGATAAATACTATGATAATGGTGTAATAAAATACTGGCAGCCATTGATTGCACGGAATCAGCTGAAAAAACAAAATATGGCCTTTATTCAAAGGATGGATAATAATAGATGGGTCTTCAAATTATCTCAGTTCTTTGGAGTGGATTTAGATGACCCAGACTGGAAAGGCATAATCCAAGATAAAAATGTAAGATTGACATACTTGTTGAGATGCTTAGATAAAAACATGCCGGAAGTTGTTATAGCTAACGACATGGGATTGACCAATGATGATATGGTTTCTCTATTTGAGGAAGGAGAAAAAATAGGATTGTGGGATAAAACCCATAAAGTTACACCTGAAGCACAGAAAGCGCTTGCAGAAACAACTAAAATATTTAGAATAGAGGATAAAGATAAAGAATTTATCTCGGTAGACGAACGCGATTATATGTACATACCAGAGACTTTCAGGGGGATGTCATAGGATTTTAGCTTTAAGTAAAGATGAAATATGCTTTGCCTGTATGTCCCGGGGACATACAGAAATTAAAACACAATTACACTGATGGTGCTGAACACCAGTCCAGCACCGTCACTAAAGTGACAAAGACGTAAATGATTATGACAGACACCTGGGAGTCTCTTTTTAAAGAACGTGCGGAGGAATTCAATCACTCGGAAAACTATATCGATGAATGTTTTTCATATGCCAGTGAGTTGCATCGGCGAAATCTCCCTGTTATATTTGGTTTTGTTCATCTTGCCATGTATTTTGGGTGTTTAGCAGAAACTCTCAAAGGTATTGTAGCAAATGTAAGGAGCCATTATGCTGAATATACAATCCGGAAAAAGTCTGGTGGAAGTAGAATGATAGAAGCACCTGACCATTTGCTGAAAAATATGCAACGCTGGATTTATATAAATATTCTTTGTAAAGAGAGGTCAATAAAAGATTGCGTTCATGGCTTTATGCCAGCATCTATGAATAGAGATTATATTCGTAATATATTGACAAATGCCACCCCTCATGCTGGACATGACTGGCTAATCAATATTGATTTGAAGAATTTCTTTCATACTGTAAAATTGGATCAAGTAAAAGAATATTTTCGTTCACTCGGGTACGATGAGGAGGTTGTTAAAACATTGACTGCATTATGTACATATAAGTCACGTCTACCACAAGGAGCACCTACGAGTCCAATGCTCTCTAATATTATAGCTTCAAAAATGGATGAGATGCTGTTAGAATATTGTAGTGTACGCGGAATAATTTATACACGCTATGCAGATGATTTGACATTCTCTGCTGATTACGATGTTGAAGTTCCACCGCTTGAAGATATCTATAAAATTGTATATTGTAATGGTTTCAATATAAATCGTATGAAAACCAAGGTGCGTTATAAAGGATGTAAGCAAGTGGTTACAGGCCTGACTGTGACAAATGGAGTCCATGTTTCAAAATCGTATAAAAAGGAGATATTACGGGAATTGCATTTTTGTAAGAAATTTGGTGTATATGAACACTATCAGCATTTGCAAACATCAAAGGGATTGTACAAAGACTGGTTGAGAGGTCGGATTATGTTTGTGAGACAGATTGACCCTGCGTGCGGAAATAAGATGTTAGAGCAATTTAATGAACTTAACTGGCTGGTATGAATTTGACTTGATTTAACCATCAATAACTTATGTCAATTTAATACAAACTATGTATAGTAAATTTGTAAAGTGGCTTGTTCGCTGCGGTTTGTGTATTGTAGATTGCATGTCTAATTAGTCAAATTGATAAGCAAGTTCAATATATACCGATAACCCACGATTACCAAAAGAATATTATATTTTTTGCATTCAAATACGCATACAAATCCCCTAATATTACGCTTTCGATATGTCTGCCTCAATCATATTCATAAAGGGACTTTATACTGATTATCGGCTCAAATTCAAGCTTAATCTATGAAAAACAATCTCATATTGAGCCGATTTTTGCCATTTTATTACTTGATTTGGGCCGATATATCACGACAGATTGAGAGTTAAACCTTGAATAATCACGATAGGTTGGCGTAATTTATTGCTTTATTTCACGGTCTTTGGCGCGATTTTATTAAGAAAGGCTTTACAACAAACTCGATGAGAGAACTCCAAACTTTCGTAATTAAAGAGTTGACTATTCAAGCCATTTATCGAATCGTGGCGCGAACATATCTATGTCGCGCTGGGGAAGTCCGAGCCTACGGGCTTCTGTGTGCCATGATTTCATGGCTGTTTTTACCTCGTCGATAATACTCTTGGCTTTCTCTGCTGAAAACATATAATCTCCGGCGGATGCCAATAAGGTATTGAGGTCTGATTCACTTGTGGAGCGATTGATAAGCAAGCTCTGATTGTCGGCGAGAGTCGGGTTGATGTCGTATGCCGGCGAGAGTTCCCAGCCTTTGCGCGTTAATAGGAATCCATGATTGCGGAAGTGGTCATCGGAGTTGCCGACAATGATGTAGAATGCCACACGACGATAGAGTTCCTCCAGGTTTTGTTCGACATTGCTCCCGTGCTGAACTATGAAATCTACAATATCGGTGTAGCCATAACCGGTTGAGGCGTTATCGCCATCGGTAAGCCCGAGCAGTGTCAGTGCGGAGGCGAAATGTATTCGTCTGCCTTCGTTGTTCCTGTCGAAGCGTTTAGAGAGAAGAATGTGATAATCTTCGCCATCTATTGTTCTTGTCTCGGCAACATTCAGTCCTGCCTTTCGACCCATTACATGGCAGAAATGTTCCCATTGGGCAATATCATAATCATCTTTGCGCGAGGGGAATTTAGCAACAGTCAGATTCCCGTCCTCATCGATTACGGATGCCTTTGGTCTGGCACCACCGAGAGAAGTACCCGGATGTAGCAGTTGTGCCAGCCATTTCTTTGATGGCAGAAGATGCTTTTCTTCGCTAATCTCAATCTCATGCGCTGCTTGCATCAATTCTCTGACATTCGCCAATGGCGGCACGCGGAGGCTTTGCTCACAGTTGATAAACTGTCCTTCGGGAGTTTCGGCAAACCGAAATCCGCCCATACGCGAAGCGTCGTCAATTCCCATCAGATAATCGAAGGAGGTCAATCGGCGCACAGGTCTATTCTCATCGGTAGCTGCAATTTGCTCCCGACGGTTCAGCAATGTGCGTCCCCAACGGTCGGGGAGAGCATCGGAGAAACAGGCGAAAATATCGTGTTCCGGTCGGGTATATTGGATGCCGGTATAGTTCTGCAAATCCTCACTGAGAAAAACATCGCCATATTTGGCAAGCCACTCCCTATCATACGAAAATCCATAAGTCTCACTACCGCGTATCGAGTCAAAGGAAAGCTCGCCAATCAACTGAGGCGTATCCAGCCAATCAAAATCGGCATAAACAAAAAGTTTCTTCATGGCTTATTCCTTTTTAGATGCCCGTTGGCGGTGTTTCAGATTCAGATCTTGTAGGTTTTTGCCGAGGGTATCTTCTTTGGCAATCAAAAGAAGGTCATCATCCAGTTGCAGAGCATACAGAACACGTGCATAGATGCCGATTGAGACCGTGGGCGAACCTTTCTCAATGCGGTTCACAGTGAGAGGCGAACAGGTAGCACGTTCAGCAACCTGCGCAATCGAGAGGTTACGACGTAGCCGGGCGAGTTTAATCTGCTCTCCCATAAGAGCCATTTTCTGTTCCAGTTTTCGGGGCAACTTAGTCCCCATTGTATTCTTTGCCATGCGCAATCTATCTTAAGATGCTGCAAAGATAGCAAAAATATTTATTATATGATATATTGAGCGATGAATAATTATGGGTATTGCCTCAATTTTACCGAGATCCAAATGAGAATGTTGGAATTGATAATACTCAAATCTCTATAGCGGGTGTTGTCTGATTTCTTGCCTTCAGTGTTTCTTTCAGAATTACTTGCCCTATTGCTTGCTCCATACTTGTTCCATCGCTTGTTCTAGACTGTCTTCTTTGCTGTCTCCATTAATATCTTCTTTACTGTCTCCATCCGGCATCTCGATCTCCCTACTAAAAATATATTTTCTCCCCACCTTTTATCTATTTTCTTCCCACCGTTGCAATCACAGACGATTGGGATAAACGCATAATCGTTATTTCGCGTTACTATGCCGATAATGTTACTTGATGATATGTATTATTTCACTCGACACTCTGACTTCTGACCTACTCTGAATCACTGTGGAGAGGGCCACGATGGAATAGAGGTAGAACTTTTGATAGTCCACCTGATCCTCAACTCCCGAAGCTCGATAAACCTTCAGAGCCTCTTCTATCTGTATGTCAAGATTCGTGTCCATAATTTATTAACCAAGTGGCGTTATTTTTAGCCCCGGTGCGGGTCAGCAATCCTTTCTCTTTGAGTGCGCGGATTACGCGGTCGATTGTACTTTTGGATAGGCGAGTGTTGGCTGCTATGGCTGTAATAGATAGGTTTGGATTGTCCTGAATCTGGCGTATCACAGCCATTTCTTTCAGCGAAAGCAATGCGGATAATGAGGTTTCCAAAACGTCATTTTGATGTTTAGAGGCATCGCTTTGATGTTTAGCTTCATCCCAACGGATGTGCAAAGTGCGGTTGCGGAAATCGGCAGGAATACCGAACACCGCGAAATTCATAAATCGCTCCAATGGCTCGAATGTCCGGTGAATGCCTTTGGGGATATTCTCATACTGCGAACGGACGAGAGCATTGCGGAAGAACCAAGAGTGCTTTTCAAAACTCTCATTGTTTACCTCGAAGCCGAAACTTCTGAGATACTTGATAAGAAATACCGCAGTTGTGCGAGTGTTACCTTCGCCGAAAGCGTGAATCTGCCAGATGCCTGAAATGAATCGCACGATATGCTTGATAGCGTTCGCAGAAGAAACGGTACTGTAATCAAATTTCCTTTCCTCGCCGAAGTCATAATTCAGAAGTTCCGACAAAGAGTCCGCGCTGCCATAGCTGATTGTATCACCGTCAAGAATCCACTGATTCTTAGTAATGTTATATGTTCGGTACTGTCCGGCATGAGGTAGAACGCCTTTGAAAAGAAAGCCATGTATACGTGACAACTCCATAGGGGAGAATGTAAAAGCCTTCTCCTCCAAAAGCAGATTGATTCGGTCTGCCACTCGGTCTGCCTCAAAGGTTCCGTCAGCCTCCGCTTTCTCTCGAACTGACTTCTGACTATAATACTCTTCAAGCCGCTTGCTGACTTCCTCGCTTGAAATTCTACCCTCGATATTGGCTTTAGCCTGTTCAAGCAGAAACTCCGACGGTTTCAATCGGTCAACATCCTGCAAGCCGATAGCCATCGACCAGTTACGCGCACGTTCCTCCACTCCCGGTTCCCCGGAAGCAAGATACTGCTCAAACTCCTTATATCTGTCTTCGTATGCCATAACTCGTGAATACTACTATCGTTAAAGTGAAAAATAATATTCTTTTAGGCGTTTGGCAATGAGTGCTCTTCTTTGAGAAAGGAAGTCGGAATAATCAGCAAGAGTCATTTCAGAAGTGTCCATAGGAATACAATTCTCTTCCATATTCTTATGCAAGTCTGCGATATTTGTAATACCACCATACTTACATTCTTCGCCATTGCATTGCTGGTTTATAACATAATTAAGATAGTCCGAAGGTGCCTTCTTACCAATCTTTATGTTTATCTCAGATTGAACATAGGAATAATTGGCAACTTGATTGTATTGACCACGTGAGAATCCGTTGTCCTTTAGATACTGACGGGGGAAGATATGATGTACATCTCCTCGTTGTTCAATCAGGTCTTTTACCGTTATGTCAGTTGATAGGAACCCACGCACACCCATTTTGCACTGTGATGCAAGGAACACATTGAACACTGGACTACTTGCCACAGATGTATCAAGTCGTTGAAGCAACTCGACATCCCAAAATGCATCAGACAATCGTGCGTTTTCAACATCTTTGAGAAAATCTTCAA